>CEQS01074314.1_pt1 | contig 14070 bp, 14 predicted proteins | sample 530981 | NCBI WGS metagenome assembly CEQS01 (sample SAMEA2621176, study PRJEB7988) | marine metagenome | biome: marine biome (ENVO:00000447); feature: mesopelagic zone (ENVO:00000213); material: "saline water (ENVO:00002010), including plankton (ENVO:xxxxxxxx)" | depth 800 m
AAACATCAAACTTTAAAAGTTCGCCATTTCCTCCTGCTTCGGTAATTAACTGAATTGTTTCGTCTGCAGCGGTTTTGTTTGATTGGTAGTTTACTATAACGGGATACCCCATAGTAGCAAGCTTTACACAAACCGCTCTGCCGAGCCCACGAGATCCACCGGTTACCAAGGCATATTTCATATTCTAAATATCCTTTTTAATTAAATACTCTTTTACTTTTCTCACCTCATCGTACTTAGGATGATCTTCAATAAACGTAGGGAATACCTCTCGAATCTCGTCATATACCTGTCGGGACGTGTCCGATAGTTTATCCTTACAATCTAAAATATCAACAGCCATTGTCATTGACATGTAAAGGATCGAAAGTACCTCAAATGAGTTTTCAATAACCTTCTTAGTAATCAAAGCAGCATTAGTTCCCATACTAACAATATCTTGGTTGTCATTGTTGTTTGGGATACTATGTACATACATAGGATTACTTAGCATTTGATTTTCCGCTGTTGTACTTACAGCTGTAAATTGAACTCCTTGCATGCCAAAGTTAAAGCCTAGTTTTCCTCTATTAACAAATGGAGTAAGAATATTGTTCAGATTGTGGTTCATTAAAAAATTTAGTTGTCGCTCGGCAAGCATAGAAGCCTTAGTACATGCAATTTTTAATTTATCCATTTCAAGGGAGACATAATCTCCGTGAAAGTTTCCGCCATGGTAAACATTTTGTGTGTCTACATCTATAATAGGATTGTCATTCCCGGAATTAATCTCTTCGGTCAATACTTTTTTCGAAAAGGAAACCGTGTCTAATACCGGCCCTAATATCTGTGGAACACACCTTAAAGAATAATACTCCTGTACTTTTTCTTCAAAAACTTCTTCTTTATGCTCTCCCTGATATAAATGATCCTTTCTGCTTTTGACCATTTTACTGCTGGTTAAATAAGATGACATTAAGTCGGCAATCTGACGTTGTCCTTTATGGTATTTAGCCCTGTTTAGTTCCTTGGAGTAATGGTCGTTGTACGTCCCAACCAGTTCATTAATCAAGCACGATGCCTCAACTCCCCAGCGAACAATTTTTCTCGCAAGGGTAACATTAATTAGCCCGATACCGGTCATACAACTGGTTCCATTCATTAGGGCGAGCCCTTCCCGATTTTTGATTTCCAGTTTACTAATGTTCAACTCGGCAAATACATCCTCGGTCTTTCTACGCTGTCCATTATAAAAACATTCTCCTTCACCGATTAGAACTAAAGCTAAATGTGCCAATTGGACCAGATCTCCGGAGGCCCCAACTCCTCCATGCTCAAAAATGAGTGGAGTAACGTTCTTATTGATAAGTTCACACAGAACCTCCAACGTTGAAATATGAATTCCTGAATAACCCTGAGCCAGGGTATTTAATCGTGCAAGCATGGTGGCTCTTGCATACAGAGGTTCAAGTGGTGTACCCGTGCCTGACGCGTGGCTTCGAATCAAGTTGTACTGAAGTTCTTTTCTGTCAACATCTTCTATTCGATATTGAGCCATTGGGCCAAAGCCGGTATTTATACCATAAATGATTTTGTCGTCTGAAAATGATTCTAAAAAGTTGAAACTCGCTTCAACTTTTTCTAAACCTTCTTCTGAAATTCCAACAGCCTCACCTTCATATAATACTTGCTGAAATTCATGTAATGTTAGTGGTCTGCCTCCAACCTTTATCATATTCGATTGTTGTTTATTTTAAACGATAACAGAGGCTGCCTTAAATCATCCTTTAGGCACACCATTATCTTTAAATTTGTCGCAAAAATAGGCTTTCATTATCAATGTAAAAAGATCCTTAAACAGAATGAAGAATGAGTAAAGAAAAGGTAGATGTTTTAGTAATTGGAGCAGGCCCTTCAGGGGTTGTCTCATCGGCATATCTGCACAATCAAGGGATTAAGGTGAAAGTAGTTGAAAGACAGATTTTCCCCAGGTTCGTAATTGGTGAGAGTTTGATTCCTAGATGTATGGACCACTTTAGGGAAGTTGGGCTTTTCGATGTATTGGACCAACAAGGATATCAGAAAAAATTTGGTGCACGATTCCTAAAACACGGGAAGGTTTGTGAGTTCGATTTCTCTAAAAAATTTACAGAAGGAAGCAGCTGGACCTGGCAATTGCCACGGGCCCATATGGATAATGTTTTGGTAGAGGAAATCCAAAGAAAGGGTGTTGATGTTTCATTTGAAACGACCGTAACAAACGTCGAATTTAATGGAACGAATTCAGTAACTACTGTTGTTGATAAGGAAGGGAATGAGTCTCAAATTGAAGCGAAATTTGTGATTGATTCGAGTGGTTACGGAAGGGTTCTCCCAAGATTGTTGGATCTTGAACAAGCTTCGGATTTAGATCCAAGATCTTCGTTATTTGTTCACGTTGAAGACATAAATAGACCAGAAGGCCAGGAAGGCTGGATGATTACTTTCGATGTATTAGAACAACATGTCTGGTTTTGGGTAATTCCATTTTCGAATGGTAAAACGTCTTTAGGGTTTGTTGCTTCTCCGGAGTACTTTGAAAAGGGTGGAACTAAGGAAGAAATTTTTGATGAGCTGCTAAAGAACAGCCCCTACTTTTATGATCGGTTTAAAGATGCTCCAAAAGAATTTGACCCTGTGTTAATTAACGCCTTTTCAGTTGGTATTAAGCAATTATGGGGAGAAGGGTATGCACTCACTGGAAACAGTACGGAATTTTTAGATCCTGTATTCTCTTCAGGGGTGACTTTTGCAACGGAGTCAGGTCTTTTGGCAGCTAAATTAGCAGCACGACAGATAAAAGGGGAAAATGTTGATTGGCAAACAGAGTATACTGATTACATAATGCAAGGTGTTGAGACTTTTAAAACCTATGTGAAGACTTGGTATACAGGTGAGTTACAGGACATTTTCTTTGTTAGGGAAGAGAATAAAGAAATCAAAAAACAAATTTGCTCTGTATTAGCAGGTTATGTTTGGGACACGAATAATCAGTTTGTAAGAAACCATAAACGTGCTGTATCTTCGCTGGCTAAGTTTATTCGATCCACCTACGAAGATTCGAATACGGCAGTTTAAAACATTTTGCATACTAATAAACTTCGTTTTTTTTCAATGGCAAGTATCCAATGGATGCTTGCCATTTTATTATTACTTACATCCTGTGATAATTATTATGAAAAACGGAAAAAACCGAAACCAGATGGAGACACAACGAGGCTTTCATTAAAAGTAAATGAAGTCTTGACAGGGTCACAGGAGAGTACATTTAAATACATTGACAATTCCTGGCTCCGAAAAAACAGATTTGGTTTATGGGAAATGTACCTAGACGGTAAACCTTATTATAGAGGTGTCAATTACGGGCTATTAGCCCGGGAATTGATGAAAAACCAAGAAGCAGTTTTTTACAAGCAGATTCAAAAGATTGTACCTGATGAAAAAAAACTAAACCGATTATTGAAAATTGTAGCCTGGTACAACAGGAACTTACCTTTTTATTTTATTCCGGAATATCAGCAGGAAATTCTTGGACAATCGAATTTTTTAAGTGAAGAATTTGATTGGGCAGGCCCCCGATATTTTAGAGCATTGAATTTACATGGTGCACACGATATCGGCCATGCGCTGGAGGATTTAATGTTGGTCGGTTGTACTTCGTTTGCCTCCTGGGGAGAGAATTCGAAAGATGGTAAACTAATTCTGGGGAGAAACTTTGATTTTTATGCAGGCGAAGGGTTTTCAGAGGAAAAAATGGTTGTATTTATGAAACCGGATCAGGGCATTCCCTTCATGTTGGTTTCGTGGCCAGGATTTCTCGGGGCAGTTTCGGGCATGAACATTAATGGTTTGACGGTAACCATAAATGCAGGGAAATCCAAAATTCCAAAAAAAACTGGGACACCAATTTCTATTCTAACACGAGAAATCTTGCAGTATGCATCAACCATTGAGGAGGCAATTGAAATAGCCGAATCAAGGACTGTTTTTGTGTCTGAATCAATTTTGGTTGGCTCTGCAAAAGATGGCAAGGCCGTGGTAATTGAAAAAAGTCCTAAAAAGCAAGGCGTGTTTGTTAGCAATGAACAGCAACTGGTATGTTCAAATCATTTTCAAAGCGAAGCTTTCAAAAAAGACAAAAAGAATGCAGAACACATTGAAAAGTGGCACAGTCAATACAGGTATGATCGTATGAATCAACTTTTGGATTCTACTAATAAGGTTGATTATATGGAGGTAGCTAACATACTTAGAGATAAGGAAGGAATTAATGGGAAGTTAATCGGCTATGGTAATGAAAAAGCGATTAACCAAATGATGGCCCATCACGGAATTATTTTTAAACCGGAAGATGGTTTGGTTTGGGTATCGGCCAACCCCTACCAGATGGGTAGCTTCGTTTGCTACGATCTCAATAAAGTATTTAAGAATTACGCAGGTTTGAAGGACGATAAGTCGGTTGATGAAAAAGAAAAAACCATACCCGAAGATCCATTTATCCACACCAAAGAATTTCAGCAGTATTTAACATTTAGAAAACTTGAAGAAGAAGTAGATAGGCGAAATAATGACAACTTGTTGGATACTTTGGACCTGGAAACCATTGAAAGGTTTTTGGCAAACAACCCCAATTATTACCTCAACAATTATAAATTGGCTAACTATTATTTCAATAAGAAAATGTATTCTCAGGCTGCCAAACAATACGAATTGGCTTTAACCAAGGAGGTTACAACGGTTTATGAGGTTGAAGACATCAATAAGAAATTGAAGAAATGTCGAAAGAAGATCAATTAATTGGGAGCGAGTTTTATCCAGAGATTGAGTATTCGTCTGTAAGTGATATTAGGACACTACAGAATGAGAAATTAATGGAAACCATAAAGTATGTTTCTGAAAACTCACCTTTTTATAAGAGGAAATTCCAGGAATGGAACATTGACCCGAAAAGTATAAAAACCTTAGAAGACCTTCAGAGAATACCCATTACTACTAAGGATGACCTAAACAATTACAACTTCGAGTTTTTATGCGTACCCCGTACCAGGGTAATTGATTACGTAACCACTTCAGGAACTCTTGGTGACCCGGTAACCTTTGCAATGACCAATGGAGATCTTGAGCGATTGGCATTAAATGAGGCTCTTTCCTATGCGTTAGCCGGATGTAATGAAGAGGATATTGTACAGTTAATGACCACCATTGATAAGCGATTCATGGCAGGGCTTGCCTATTTTTTAGGTGCAAAAAGAATGAATGCAGGAATTGTTCGTGTTGGTTCAGGAGTGCCGGAGTTGCATTGGGATACAATTAATAGAATAAAGCCAACGGTTGTTGTGGCGGTTCCTTCATTTATATTGAAACTTATTGGCTTTGCTGAAAAAAATGGAATTGATTTTCGAAATAGTTCCATTAAAAAAGCCATCTGTATAGGTGAACCCCTCAGAAATCAGGATTTTTCTTTGAATACCCTGGGTGAAAAAATTAAAGAGAAGTGGGATATCAAGTTGTATTCAACCTATGCAAGTACTGAAATGAGTACTGCATTTACCGAGTGTGAGCATGGTAGAGGTGGGCACCATCATCCCGGGTTAATAATACCTGAATTTGTTGATGAAGAGGGTAAACATGTTGGCGAAGGTGAAATTGGTGAATTAGTATTCACTACTGTTGGGGTGGAAGGCATGCCCCTGCTTCGATTCAAAACCGGTGATTTGGTTCATCACTATTCAGAAAAATGTCTTTGTGGAAGAACCACATTGCGCGTTGGGCCAGTATTAGGGCGGAAAAAGCAAATGATAAAACTTAAAGGAACCACGGTTTATCCGCCGGCAATTTTTGATATTCTCAATAAAGTAAAAGGGGTGTCTAATTACGTGGTTGAGGTCTATACCAGTGAAATTGGAACAGATGAACTACTAATTCACATAGGAAGCAGCACCCATTCCGATATGTTTGAACATGAATTGAAAACCGTATTAGGTGCCAAATTAAGAGTTACTCCTAAGATTGCTTTTTTGCCCATTGATAAAGTTCATCAAATGCAATTCCCTGAAATGAGCCGGAAACCAATCTTGTTTTTAGACAACAGGAAATAAAAAAGGCGCTATTAAAGAATAATGTGGGTTAGAAATATTACCTAATTAAAAAGAAACGTCATTCCTGCATCCGCGTGTTGCTGAAGCTTTTGCGGAAGCATAAAGCAGGAATCTAGAAATAGCACTAGATTAGTTTCACTGAGCTCCCTCGTCGGTTCCTTGTCAAGCAAGGAATGACGGCTGTTTCACATTATCGCTAAACTAGGCGTAAAAAAAGGCCATTCTAATAAGAATGACCCTTTAATTCGGTAGTTATGTCTAATTAATTTAACCGATTTCAATTTGCTTTACTTTTTGCTCCACCTCTTTCTTTTGTGGAATCGAAACTTGAAGAATTCCGCTGTCGTATTTTGCTGAAATGTTGTTTTGATCAACATCTTCTGGTAAGCTAAACGACCTCCTAAATTTGGCGAAGCTAAATTCTCTGCGGGTATACTTGTTCTTTTTGTCTTCCTCTTTTTTTTCTTCTTTTCGCTCAGAAGAAATGGTTAACGTGTCATTATTTACTTCCAAATTAATGTCTTCTTTCTTAAAGCCAGGAGCAGCAAGTTCAAGTTCGTATCCGTTTTTAACTTCTACGATATTGACCGCAGGAACTGTTTCCTTATTTGAATAGCTTCCTTGTAATTCGTTTTTAAATAATTCGTCCATCAAAGTTGGAAATCCAAAAGGTCTTATTCTTCTTGTATGTGTCATAATTCAATTTTTATTGTGTTTAATTTTCCAGCAGTTAGTCAATATGAAGGCCAATGCAAAAAATCGGAAAAAATGTCTCTTTTAGTAAATATTAACTGCTAAAATGACTACTAACTGCCTGATTATAAGACTAAAAGTCCGATTTTGCTGGCGATTTAAATGGCAGGAAGAAATTTTGGCTATGTTTTTAGAGAAGAAGGCAACTCACCTGGTCACCTTTGGAAATGGAGGTGTTATTTTCATTCATATAGACTAATGCGTTTGCTATGGCAAAAGTGTGCATCATGTTTGAACCTTGCCCTTCAAGTATAGTTACCGCTCCATTATCTACCTTAGCTTTTAAAAATTGAGCACGGTTGCCTTTTTTGTGAAAGTCATTATTCGCTTTTATAGGGATGAAATTAGGTAATGGATCAATGCATCCCAGAAACTTCCTCAAGGAGCTTTTTACATAGACATTCAAACAAGATAAAGCTGCTGCAGGGTTACCTGGCAGGGCATAAATGTGACAATAACCTTTGCGTCCAAAAAACAGGGGCTTGCCTGGTTTCTGCTTCACTTTATAGAAAACCTCTTCTACTTCCAGCTCTTTTAAGGCCTTGCCCACAAAGTCATAGTCTCCGACAGAAATTCCTCCCGTTAAGATAACGTAGTCACTGAATTCGATTAGCTGCCTTATTTTATTGAAGGTTTCTTCATAATTATCGTTGAGCTTCTCTGAACTTACATCGTTAAATCCACATTTTTTTAGTTCGCTAACAATGCCATATGAGTTGGATTCATAGATCTGTCCAAATTTTAATTCGGAGCCAATTGACACCAGTTCATTTCCTGTGGAAACTACCGTAATCGAAGGCTGTATTATTGTATTGATTGAAGTAGCTCCTAATGAGGCCAGGTATCCAACAGCAGCCGGTGTAAGTTCTGCCCCTTTTTTAAGAGCAAGATCCCCCTTTTTTACCTGCTCACCAATTAGCCTGATGTTCTGGCCGGCTTTTGCATTTTCTTCATCAATAAGAATTCCATTCTGGGTTTGGTTAACATGCTCCTGCATAATCACCAGGTCACAATTCAACGGAGTTGGTGCACCTGTAAATATTCGATAGGCTTGTCCTGAGTTGAGCTCATAAATATTGGTGTCCCCCGCTTGAATTTCTCCAATTAGGTCAAATTCTCTACGGCCATTTTGATAGTCGGAATAAAGCAATGCATACCCATCCATTGCCGAATTGTTGAATGAAGGAAGGTCTATATCAGAAATAAAATCTTCTGTAAGGAAGCCTCGGTTCACATCTTTCAAAGTTGTCTGATGAATTGTTCCCTGTTTGGTCCTTTCAACAGATTTGAGAATTGCATCGTTTACAGAAATCATTTTAAATCGAATGTAATGCTAAGTTCGCGATTAAGTGTAACCAGGGTTTCTTCATGATCCGGTTTGCTAAGTAGTCCCCTGGCATTGTTAGAAAAACCATAAGGTTCGGTTGGAATACCGATCATATTTGTATCTAGCTTCTCATTTCCATTTATGTCGTGAAAAGCTATTACCCCATAACTTCCAGCCGGTAGGTATACCGAAGCCTTGGATGATTTATTGGACACAAACAATACAAGTTTGGATACATCTTTTTCGTTTTTGTCTTGAATGAGAATCATTATTTTTCCTTCATTGGTTGTAAGGTTGTTGAAGTAAATGGTCAGTTTTTGGGTTTGTGCAACACCAATAAAGGAGGAAAAAACCAATAGTTGAATAAGAATTGTTTTCATGTAAATATTCTGGTAATGCAAATAAAATGAATGAAAATAGAATTCTATTATTTATGACTACATATCTTTGAAACTTAAAACAGAAAATAATTATGAAAATAAAGGTTTTAAGTTTGGTTGCAGCGTCAGTATTTCTGGTTTCCTGCGGTGGTGGCGGATCTTCAAGCAATGAAAACGTTGAAGATAATAAGGACGCCGTCGTTAGTGGTAAAGAAGAATCTGCAGAGGAAATCTGTAAGTATGCATATAGTGGAGAAACGTCAGTAAAATGGACCGCTTTTAAATTTACCGACAAGGTTGGGGTAGGTGGCACCTTAGATTCAACGAAGGTAAAAACAGTTGCGTCTGTTGAAGAACCTTACTTGATTTTACAGGATATGGAATTTGAGCTTTACACTGCTTCGGTAAATACCAATAATCCGGATCGGGATAAAAAGATCACTTCTTTTTTCTTTGGGAGTATGGAGTCTTCGGATTTAATCTCCGGAAAGGTTATGGAAATGACAGGAAATGCGCGTGAAGGAAGCCTTATGATAAGCCTATCTATAAATGGTCAGGCATTTTCGCAACAAATGAAATATTTTGTGGAAGGTAACTCGGTTACAATTAATGGCCAGATTAATTTATCCAATTGGAATGCTGAAGGTTCAATTGATGCACTAAATAATGTCTGTAAAGACCTTCATACCGGAGAAGATGGTGTTACAAAGTTGTGGCCCGATGTAGATATTGAGGTTGTGAGCATCTTAAAAGAGATTAGTAAAAGCCCCTGTAAACAGGTATAGAATTCGCTTTTTACTGGCCTTTCCAACATTGTTTGTTTTCTGCTAAACATTCTTTTGTTAGAAAAGAAAATTAATTCTACATTTGCACCCCCAATTTTAGGGGGTGTTTTATTTGTTATTATAAACAAAACGAAAGACGTTGGATACATTAAGCTACAAAACAGTTTCAGCAAACAAGAATACCGTTAATAAAAAATGGTTGGTGATTGACGCTGAGAATCAGATATTAGGTCGTTTCGCATCACGTGCTGCATTTCTTTTAAGAGGCAAGCACAAAGCGGATTACACTCCACATGTTGACTGCGGAGATAACGTAATTGTAATAAACGCGGATAAGGTTATCTTGTCGGGCGACAAAATGAATTCCAAGGAGTACATTCGTCATACCGGATATCCAGGTGGTCAGCGAATTACTTCTGTAAGAGAGATGTTAGAAAAGCATCCTGAAAGGGTCGTTGAAAAAGCGATTAAAGGGATGTTACCAAAAAATAAATTAGGCGCTGACTTGTACAGAAACCTAAAAGTGGTTACTGGTACTGAGCATAAACATGAAGCTCAGAAGCCAGAAGCATTTGATATTAATACGATTAAATAAATAGCATGTCGGTAGTAAATGCATTAGGAAGAAGAAAAGCCTCAGTTGTTCGTATTTATATGAACGAAGGAAAGGGTAAAATCACAGTAAACAATAAAGAATATACTGAGTACTTTCCACAGGCTGAATATCAAAAAGCTATTGTAAAGCCGTTTGAATTGACCGAAAACATGGGGAAATTCGACGTTAAGGTAAATGCAAGAGGTGGAGGAGTTCACGGTCAGGCAGATGCTTTAAAGCTTGCTATTGCCAGAGCACTGGTTAAAGTTGATGAAGAAAACAGATCTGTACTGCGTACAGAAGGATGTTTAACCAGAGATTCCAGAATGGTTGAAAGAAAGAAACCAGGACAGAAAAAGGCAAGAAAGAAATTTCAGTTTAGTAAACGTTAAGATTTTTACCAGTATCCAATCTCGTCTCGATAGCTATCGAGATATCGGGATGCTCTTATATTAGTAGAGTCGACGGAAGGTGGTAGTTATAGCTGGCCTGGCAGATTCCAGGAGTATATTAGAATAAATTATTATGGCGAGAACTAATTATCAAGAACTACTTGAGGCAGGTGTACATTTTGGTCACCTAAAAAGAAAGTGGAACCCTAAAATGGCTCCTTATATTTTTATGGAAAGAAATGACATTCATGTTATTGATTTGCATAAAACAATTGCCAAGTTGGAAGAGGCTTGCAATGCATTGAAACAAATTTCAGCTTCAGGTAAGAAAATACTTTTTGTTGCTACCAAAAAACAAGCTAGAGAAGCAATTTCTACTTCTGCATCTTCAGTGAACATGCCTTTTGTAACTGAGCGTTGGACAGGTGGAATGCTTACCAACTTTGTTACCATTCGAAAAGCGATTCGAAAAATGGGTCAAATCGAAAAGATTTTAAGTGATCCGGAGGCAACTGGTGTTAACAAGAAGGAAAGACTTCAATTGGATAGAACAAGGGAGAAATTGGATAAAAACTTAGGCTCAATTGCTGACCTAAATCGTTTGCCTGCTGCCTTGTTCATCGTTGATATAAAAAAGGAACATATTGCAGTAAAAGAAGCTCGCAAATTGAATATTCCAACTTTTGCGATCGTAGATACTAACTCTGACCCGGATTTGATTGATTTTCCAATTCCTGCAAATGATGATGCTGCCGCTTCAATTGGTAAAATCATGAGCATTATTACTGCAAGCATTAGCGAAGGCCTTCAGGAAAGACAATCAATCAAAGAGAAAAGAAAGACTGAGTCTGAGGCTAAAGAAGTAAAAAAAGATGCTAAGCCGGTAGAGGAAGAAACAACTAAAGCATAACAATAACATTTAATACGTATTCGAAATGGCTATCACAGCTGCTGAAGTAAATAAACTTCGAAAACAAACAGGATTAGGTTTGATGGACTGTAAAAAAGCCCTTGTTGAAACAGACGGGGATTTTGATAAGGCAATCGACCTGCTGAGAAAGAAAGGACAGAAAATTGCTGCTAAACGGGGCGAGAATGAAGCTTCCGAAGGGTATGTAATTGCAAAAACATCCACAGATGGTAAAAGTGGAATCAATATCGTATTGAACTGCGAAACTGATTTCGTTGCAAAAAACCAGGAATTTGTTGATTTTGTAAATTCAATTGCCGACTTAGCATTAGCGGAAAAACCTGCTTCAAAAGAAGAATTGGCTTCATTGAACCTGAATGGTGATACAGTTGCTAATGCAGTTGAAGCTCAAATGGGTAAAATCGGTGAGAAATTAGAGATTTCTGATTTCGGATGTATCAATGCGGAATGCGTTGTTGCATACAATCACCCTGGAAACAGAACTGCTTCTTTAATCGGATTGAATAAATCGAATGCAGAATTGGGACGTGACCTTGCAATGCAAATTGCTGCTATGTCTCCAGTTGCTGTTGATGAAGCTGATGTTCCTGAAGAATTGAAGCAAAAGGAACTTGAAATTGGAAAAGAGCTAGCTATCAATGAAGGTAAACCAGCTGAAATGGCTGAAAAAATTGCTTTCGGAAGATTGAAAAAATATTTCAAAGAGCGTACTCTATTGAATCAGGAATTCATTAAAGAGAGTAAAAAATCTGTAAGACAATACATTGAAGGTGTTGATAAAGATCTTTCAGTAAGTGAATTTAAGCTGATTACACTAGCTTAATTTAAGAGTTACATACAATTATAGAAAAGAGAGAAGTTTTTTAACTTCTCTCTTTTTTTTGTCCTAATTTTCGGCATCAAAAGGATATAATGAAGTACAAACGTATTCTGTTGAAATTGAGTGGTGAAGCACTTATGGGTAAACGTGATTTTGGAATTGATCATGACCGGCTACACACCTATGCTTCAGAAATTAAAGAGGTAGTAGAAACAGGAGTTGAGGTAGCGATTGTTATCGGAGGCGGAAATATTTTCCGTGGTGTTCAGTCAGAAAATAGCGCGATTGATCGTGTTCAGGGTGATTACATGGGTATGTTGGCTACCATGATTAATTCCATGGCTTTGCAATCGGCACTGGATGGTGTTGGGCTCTATACCCGTTTGTTGTCTGCGATTAAGATGGAACAAATTGCAGAACCTTTTATCCGAAGGCGAGCCGTAAGGCATTTGGAAAAGGGCCGGGTTGTGATATTTGGAGCAGGTACAGGTAATCCATATTTTACTACCGACACAGCTGCATCCTTGAGAGCCATCGAAATTGATGCCAATGTTATTCTAAAGGGAACCCGCGTTGATGGAATCTATTCTGCAGACCCTGAAAAGGATACTTCTGCAGAGCGATACTCTACCATTAGTTTTAAAGAGGTGATGGATAAGGGCTTAAACGTAATGGATATGACTGCCTTTACACTGTGCCATGAAAACAAACTACCGATCATAGTTTTCGATATGAACAAACCAGGTAATCTTTTGGAGGTTATTAAGGGAGAAGAGATTGGAACTTTAGTTAACTAAAATCATGAACGAAGAACTAGAAATGATATACGATATGGCCAAGGACTCTATGAGTCAGTCTATCGATCACTTAAAAAAGGCATTGTTAAAGCTGAGAGCTGGCAAGGCTTCACCTTCTATGTTAGAAGGTGTGTTGGTTGACTATTACGGATCAATGACCCCTTTGAGTCAGGTGGCTAATGTTAATACTCCGGATGCCAGAATGATTTCGGTTCAACCCTGGGAAAAAATGATGCTTGAACCCATCGAAAAGGCCATTATTAATGCAAACCTTGGATTGAACCCTCAGAACAATGGTGAAATGATTATTATCAATATTCCAGCCCTAACTGAGGAAAGGAGAATGGAATTGGTTAGAAAGGCAAGGTCAGAAGGTGAGGACGCTAAAATTTCTATTAGAAACGTTAGAAAAGACTCCAACGACGAGGTCAAAAAAATGAAAAACGATGGCTTACCTGAGGACATGGCAAAAGATGCCGAGAACGAAGTTCAAAACATAACGAATTCATTTTCTAAGAAGGTGGATGAGCTACTGGCCGATAAGGAAAAGGATATTATGACCGTATAATTGGTATGGATAAAACAGAGAATAAAAAAAGGGCCGCAACTGCGGCCCTTTTTTATTTGATCAACTATTAACCTGGATTAAAATTTAAATCCAAATAAGAACTTCATTCGACTCATGTTGGTTTTATTGCTTACAAAACTGGAATGATCATCGTTTACCATGTTGTGATTTCCGTTGTTGATGTTGTATTCAAATCCTAAGAAGAGAATACTATACCTGAAATAGATAGCTGGTACGTAACCCAATTGAAAATAACTAATACCACCATATGTATCATTATAATTTGTATTAGTAGGTTCATCGTTCAAGTCTACACCAGCTGCAAAACCACTCCATGAAGGATTAAATTTAAAAGCCACATCAAACGACATATTGTCTACCAATGAAAAACTAAAGGTTGGGCCTACCATGAAACCCATTTGAAAATAGTGCATTTTCGACTCTCCGATAACTCTTCCGGTAGCCAAGGTCTTGAATTCATAATTCACGGGAATGTAGTTTAAGTCAATGTATGATACATCCAGTCCGATTGCCATTTGGCTACCTAAATCGATACCGTCAAAAAAGAACATACTTCCAAGTTGGAGGCCAAAACCAAGACTTGAA
>CEQS01072993.1_pt1 | contig 13903 bp, 13 predicted proteins | sample 530981 | NCBI WGS metagenome assembly CEQS01 (sample SAMEA2621176, study PRJEB7988) | marine metagenome | biome: marine biome (ENVO:00000447); feature: mesopelagic zone (ENVO:00000213); material: "saline water (ENVO:00002010), including plankton (ENVO:xxxxxxxx)" | depth 800 m
TTAACCGCGATGGTGGGTTTATGTTTGGAATCAACGGAATAATTGGGTTCAATTACTACATTGCTCCCAGGCTTGCCCTGGGTTTGGAATATAACATTGGTTACTACTGGTCTCGTGATGGAGGCGATTGGGAACGCGTTACCATTGATACCCCGGTAAGTGGCACAGCCAAATCGAAGCGTGAAATTGGATCGGAACGAAATGTAACCAGTGGTTTTGATCACAGCAATAATTTAAGTATAAACGTGTCTTATTACTTTGGAGGCAATAAGGTCAGTGAAGTTGCACGAGAATGAAAAATCTACTCTTAATATTAGCGGTAGTTGCCGCGTTGTCGGCTTGTAAGAAGGGTGAAAATGATCCTTTTATAAGCTTAAAAACCAGAAAGGGAAGACTGTCCGGGGATTGGAAGGTTACTCATGCAGTCTATAGCATTAACGACACCGTTTGGACATACAATGGAACTACCCTTGTCAAATCTATGGATGGAGTAGAATTATCCAGCTTTCCGGTCACTCATGAATTTAGTTTTACCAAATCGGGTGAATACACCATTAACAAAACCAATGAGTATCCGGCTAATCACTTTTCACCCAATACACCAGCTATTACTACTCGTTATCTGGAGACAGGGATTTGGAATTTTACCGGTGGAGCGGGAGATACGAAAACAAAATCGCAATTGCTTATGCAGGCCGAAAGAATTGAAAAGCGAGTTGATGGGCTTTCTGAGGTGGATGCAGAAGCATTTGTAAATCCACTCTACGGCAAAGTTATTAATCTGGATATGCTTAAGAACAAGGAAATGCGCTGGAAATACGATTATACCGAAAACAAACCCACTGGAAAAAGAACTGAAACCGGCCTTTGGGAATTTGAGAAAAAGTAAAGTATTACAAGCAAAGCCTTCTTCTACCAGAATTCAGGTTGAGGGCTTTATTGACAATGTTTTAATTCACTGGAATGCGCATATTATTGGCAATTGTTCTGCTGGTTTCGTCTCAAGCATACTCCCAAAGCCAATACACCGATTCCTTGTTTCAGGCTTACATCAAAAGCGATATGAAACAATGGAAAAGGGTGATCGACCAAATGCAGGCTCATTCTTTTAACCAAAACCAAGTTGAGTTTACGGCGGAATTGGTTAATTATCAATACGGATACGTTGCGTGGCACATAGGCAACGACTTGGAAGATGAAGCGGAAAAATACCTGGATTTGGCAATCGAAAACCTGGAGTGGCTTGAAGAGAATAATTTCGATGAGGCAAGTACACTAGCTTATTGGGCTGCATTTTATGGCTTTAGAATAGGAATTAACACCTGGTATGTTACCTTGTACGGTTACAAGTGCAATTCCAGTGCAGAGAAGGCGGTTGAAATTGATTCAGCCAATCCGTTTTGCCACATTCAAATGGCTAACCTAAGATACTATCAGCCTCCTATTCTCGGAGGTTCTTTGCAGGAGGCCATTGATTATTACTTAAAGGCAGAATCGATCTATTTAACACGGCCAATCAAAGATCGTAATCGGGATTGGATCTATTTGAATTTGCTTGCTACTATTGCTTCCTTCTATACCGAGTTTAAAGATTACCCCAAGGCCAAAGTTTACTATGAAAAACTGCTTAATATTCAGCCGAATTATGATTGGGTAAAGCTTAAAATGCTTCCTGATTTGATTGAGAAAATGAACGCGGTTGAGTAGGCGAAAAGTACTTTCGACTCAGGTTTTTTGCGTTGCATAGTAATCCCATTAAGAAGATTGAATTAAGAACTAATGTTTTAGCTGTTTTTTGGATCTAGCCCAATTTGAATCTTCATTTTCTTTTTGGGTAACAAAAAGAAAACCGAAGCAAAAGAAAAATTGCCCGGCTCAACGTTTCTGGATTGAAATCTTCACGTTTAATCAAATTCGCAACCAAACTTGAATAGCCTTTTTAATAAAAGTCTATTCATCGAACAAGGTTGCTCGGTTCGATCTCAGGTTTGATTTCTAGCTCCATAAGCTTAAGGATGTAGACATTGCATAATTTAAAGAATGGTCAAAAGGAAAAGCCTAGCGGCATCGCCTTCGCGTAGCTTCAGCGGAGCACGGCTAGAGCGAAAAGAAGAAAATTCTTTTGTCACAATGTGCTTAACAAATGGCTTACGTATGTTACTGCTAAATTCTAGGGAATTCCACAGTATTAAAATCTAATTAACCGAAGAACTTTCTGATGCTGTTCAGGTAATTATTGTGGAGAATGGAGTTATCGGCGAGTATGGTTTTGCCGAAAATAAAGTCATCGCCACCTTTCCAATCGCAAACCGTTCCCCCGGCTTGCTTTACAATAAAAGCTCCTCCGGCAACATCCCAGGGGTTTAGTCCATATTCATAAAATCCTTCGAAACGACCACAAGCAACATAAGCAAGGTCCACTGCCGCTGAACCTAGCCGCCGAATACCGCTGGTTGTTTTCATAAAGTGTTTGAGGAGTTCCAGGTAAGGATCTACCATATTGTAATCATGATAGGGAAACCCCGTAGCTAATAATGAAAGATCGGCATTAGACTCCTGTGAAACCTGTATTTCCTTTCCATTTAGGTAGGCAGGAGAATTCTTCCAGGCATAGAACATTTCGTCGGCATTAATTTCATAAACAACCCCCATAACCAATTGCTGATTTTCCAGTAAAGCAATGCTGATTGAAAAAGCAGGAATTCCATGAATAAAATTTGTAGTTCCGTCAATGGGATCAATAATCCAATTGTAGACCTTACCTTCTTTGGTAGAAGTACCTTCTTCTGCAATAAACCCAGCTTCTGGAAGAATTTTGGTTAACCCTTCGACCAACAGTTTTTCAGCCAACCTATCTACATGGGTTACGAAATCGTGTGATCCCTTAATTTCTACCTGACTTCTTTTAAAAGATTTTCTTTCTTCGAGAACCGCGGAACCGGTTTTTCGTACCAGTTCACAAGTGTCTGAACATAGTTTTTTAAAATCCATTAGGAGGGAATCGGTGTTAATATTTCAACCTCCACTTCACCCGATCGCGAGATTTCTTTCAACTCAACCAACTGTGTGGTATTTACTTTATTAGCATTGAACGAGCACTTTACCTTAACGTAGTTTTCTGTAAACCCATACATAAAACCCTCATCGTTTTCTGCCTCCCACAACACTTTTTGGGTCGATCCCAAATTATCCTCGTAGAACTTTCTTTTTTTCTTTGCAGAAAGTATACGAAGCATTTTACTTCTTTTTTGCCTTTCGTCCTGTGGTACCACTTCGTCAATTCGAAGTGCAGTAGTATTTGCCCTTTCGGAATAGGTAAATACGTGTAAATAGGAAACATCAAGTTGGTTTAGAAAATCGTAGGTAGTTCTAAATTCTTCTTCCGTTTCACCTGGGAAGCCTACAATTACATCAACACCAATGCAGCAACATGGCATTAGGGATTTAATTTTATCCACACGGTCGCTATACAGTTCAGACAAATACTTCCTACGCATGGCCTTCAATAGTTTGTCCGATCCGCTTTGTAGAGGAATATGAAAGTGGGGGACAAATTTCTCAGACTGAGAAACGTAGCTAATAATATCATTACTAAGTAAATTAGGTTCTATGCTCGAAATTCTAAACCGTTCTATGTCGTTTACCTGATCCAGTTCCTGAACCAGTTCGAAAAAGGTTTCTTTATTCTCTTTCCCAAAGTCACCAATATTTACACCGGTTAGAACTACCTCTTTTGCACCTTGTTGAGCCACCTCATTGGCCACCTGGATAGTCTCTTCAATTGATTTACTTCTACTTCTTCCTCGAGCAAGTGGAATGGTGCAAAAAGCACAGAAATAATCACATCCGTCTTGTATTTTTAGAAAGGTTCTGGTTCGATCACCTTGAGAGTAGGAAGGAAAGAATTCCTTTACTTCTTTTATCTTGCCATAAATGGCTTCACCGTGTTCCTTTTTTTCTAAGGTACCCAGATGTTCAACAATGTTGAATTTTTCGTTGGCCCCTAAGACCAAATCCACCCCCTCAATGTTGCTTATTTCTTCAGGTTTTAACTGAGCATAACAGCCTACCACAATCACAAATGCATCTGGGTTTATCCGAAGGGCTTTTCGCACAATGCTCCTGCATTTTTTATCGGCATTATCGGTTACCGAACAGGTGTTAATTACATAACAATTAGCAACCTCTGTGAAATCTACCGTCGCAAACCCTTCTTCCTTAAAAGACCGGGCAATGGTCGAGGTTTCAGCAAAATTTAGTTTGCAACCCAGGGTATAAAAAGCAACTTTTCTGTTCGGATTCATGTGGCGGCAAAAATAGGGATACTTAGTTGTTTACATCGCAGGTATTTAATGACGAATAATGGGGTATCTGGTCTTATAAATTGAGGGGAAGGTCAATAACTAAAATTTGTTTTCTATTTTTAGGGAGTTAAATAATGTGCTATTAAAGAATAGTGTGGGTTAAAGAACTTACCTTATAAAAAGAAACGTCATTCCTGCGAAAGCAGGAATCTAGAAATAACACTAGATTCCTTGTCAAGCAAGGAATGACGACTATTCCCACATTGTCCTTAAACTATGCGTTAAATAACCAGAATGAGACAAACCCTGGAAAAAGGTGAGTGTTTAGAGTGCGGAAAGCCCCTAATTGGACGATCCGATAAAAAGTTTTGCGACGACAGTTGCAGAAATTCCCATTACAATCGAAATCACCGCGCAGCGAGTAATTACATGAGAAAGGTTAACCGAATATTGTCTAAAAACCGTTCAATTTTGGAAGAACTCAATGTAAATGAAACCTCAAAGGTGAGCCGAAAACGAATGACGAGTGAGGGTTTTAATTTCGATTATTATACCAATGTTTATAGAACCAAAACAGGAAAAACGTATCATTTTTGTTACGATCAGGGCTACCTTGATTTGGGAAACGATTGGTATGCATTGGTAATTAAAAAGGAATACGTATGAAGACAAGAGACCTCATCCAGGAGCTTTATTTTAAAATAGACTCTGATAAAATGTACGAAACGCTGTTGTCGAGCGAAAAACATTCGGCTTTTACCAATGCCGAAGCGGTTATTGATCCCGGTTTGAACGGTGAATTCACGTGTTACGATGGCTACATTAAAGGCAAGAACATTTTTCTGGAGGAGGGAATTATGATCATTCAGGAATGGCAGGCAGCGGAAGAGGAATGGCCCGAGTACCATTATTCCACCGTACAGTTTAAACTAAAACCACTGGACGGTGGAACACATTTAACCTTTATCCACAAGGGAATACCGGAAGCCTATTACGAGTCCATTGCGAGCGGTTGGTACGAGCATTATTGGGAGCCGTTAAAAGATTATTTCGAGGGTAATTAATTGGCATATTGTATACTAATGTGGGAATAGCTGCCATTCTATGTTTGACAAGGAACCGACGAAGGAACTCAGTGAAACTAATCTAGTCTTATTTCTAGATTCCTGCTTTCGCAGGACTGACGTAACTTTTATATGGTAGTTTGGTTAACCCGCATTATCCTACAACACTCCGTAATTAATTGCCCAACAGGCGAATGTTTTTTACAACAGTAAGCACATCATTCAAAAACTGATAATCCTTGGCATACATGATGTTTATTCTCGCAGCCTGAGGTTCACTTACATGGCCTATGGACTGAGAACAGGACAATACTCCTGTTTTAATTACCGGTAAGTCGTGTAAATTGTTTCCGGAAACGCTATAACCAACCCAGCTTTTCTGGCCAATTAATACTTCCAGTAAGTTTCGAACAAAACCAGACCTCTGTTTGACAAAAGCCAGTAGAATAGGCGAGAGTGCAATAAACAATAGCGTAAGCGACAAATCGAGTACCCGCTTAATCCGAAGGTTTTTTGCCTTGGTTATGGAATTAATATTCAGTACGGAATACAACTCACCGGATGTATTGATGGAATTACTACCAATAACAAAAAGACTTTCGGGTGGAGCTATTTTAAAATCGAGTGACTTATTATCCAATTGGCTCATTTGTTCAATAATGTTGGCGCTGCTTACGTTTTCGGCACAAAAAATTATTTCTTCAATTTTGAATATGCTCGAAATCTCCCTCAATTGCCTCATGTTACCAACGAAACCCTCTGGTAATTCCATCGAGGAACCGGGGAGTACCTTGGCAATAAACTCAGGTTGTATAATGGTCTGTTTTAGTAGGTTGATTACCCGTTTTATTTCATCCTGAGAACCAACAATAGCAAATCGTCTTTTGGTCGAAGTTCCTAACTTAAAGCCTCCTACTTTAAACCAGTGCAAAAGGTATCGGTCCATAATTCCCAGGCATAAGGTTGTTACGGCTCCAAGCAGTATAATTGCTCTTGAAAATCGATACGATTCGGGCAAGAGACTGTATAGAATAAGCAGCAGGGCGGTACCGGCAGCGGTTCCCAAGAGGTAATTTTTTAGTAAGGTCGGTCGGTCATAACCACCACTAAAAAAGATGCTTAACACCCACACTAGGCTATAAATAGGTAGGAGCAGTTGGTACAATTCTGACGGAGTCTCAATACCTGTAATTGAATTATGAGCCCAAACCAAACCAAAGAGACTGATGAGAATTAGTACAAAGTCCAGAATGGCCAGGTAGCCTTTTCTAAAGAAGTTGGTAAACAAGGTAATGGATGCCCTAAAGTAGATGGCCAGATGTATGAGGAAATCAAGCAGTTTTGCATTTTTCGGGGAGAAATGTTTGTTGGCGAAAATGACCATGGCCCGGTAAAAAACGAAAACGTAGTTAACACTGGTTTTTTTGGTGCTTTCTCCCTTGTAGTGTATAATCTGGGTTTTAGGATAATAGTAATTCTTAAAGCCAGCCAGTTGAATTCGATAGGAAAGATCTATGTCTTCTCCATACATAAAGAAGGTTTCGTCGAGTAGGCCAACTTTGTCGAGCGCTGTTTTTCTCAATAGCATAAATGCACCTGAGAGTACATCAACTTCATGAATTTCCGAAGGATCCAAATAGGTGAGATGGTATTTTCCAAAGCGGCTGGAATGAGGAAAGAGCCTGGAGAAACCAAACATTTTATAAAAAGCAACTTCCGGGGTGGGCAATCCTCGTTTTGATTCGGGTAGAAAGTGCCCTTTTCCATCAATCATTTTAACACCAAGTCCACCGGCATCGGGGTGTTCTTCCATGAATGAAATTACCTTTTCAAAAGTATCTTCCTCTACCAGGGTATCTGGATTGAGAAGCAATACAAACTCTCCCTTTGCTTGATTAATGCCGAGGTTGTTTCCCTTGGAAAACCCTAAGTTTTTTGAAGAAGCGATTAATTGGAATTGGGGGAATTTTTGTTGAAGCATTTCCACCGAACCATCCATCGAATGGTTGTCGACAATGATAACCTCTCCTTCAATTTTGTCCAATGCCTTTTGCACCGAGATTAAGCACTGCTCAACGAAGTGCTTAACGTTATAATTGACAATAATTACGGAGAGTTTCAACAGTGACTTTTGGGCGAAAATACGTTAACGAGTCAAAAATTGCGATATTGCCACAAGGATGAAATGTTTTAGATCATTCGGGAATTAAACTTTTCAAACACCGAAATAGTTACGAACTGAAAAACAAACCAATACATAAGATCTTCAATTGGAAAGGACAGAATGTATGCCCCCTGGGTTTCTATGGACTGGTAATTGAAAATTGTAATGCCCGAAAAATATCCGGTTAACGTTAGTTGAAGCACACAGTATGGAACGAGCAATGTCCAGCAGCAGACCAGGAAATTGGGAGTCCAATCAGGAGTAAACCACAAAAAGTAGAGCAGTGAAAAAAACAATAAAATTGCTGCAGACAATGTATGAAGGTCGTACCAATTAACATAGGTCATGGGCAGCACGAGAAGGAATGGTATTAGCAGCAAAAGTCTAAGAAACCAACGGTTCCAGGAATATTGAAAACGGATTTTAATCCAGAGGTAGACCAGAATAGTAATAGCAATTTCTGTGGCGATTAGGACGATTTTTTCTACGGGAACGCCTATTAGGTTTAACCCTAATGTATAGACTGAATTATATTCCCATAAACCTGCAAGAACGTAAATAATCTCCCAGAGAAGGGCAACTGCACCAACATACAATATGGTATTGAAAAAGGGTTTTTGTACTAGCCTGAATGGTTTTTTAAGAAGAAAGGTCAATAGCATCAAAAATGCTAATAGAATACAGTCTATAAATAGAAATTGTAGCAGGCCAATACTCACAATTCGATGCTATTTTTCCTGTATAATTGGTATTTAGGAAGCTGTTCAATGAGGGTATATCCATTAGGAACACTATCCTGAGTCAAGTGGTAATCCTGAAGTTTTCTGTAGTTGAGGCTATAGGTTCCATATCGTATCATATAACACTGAAACTCCCAATCTTCCCATAGGTTATGATAAATTCCAATGGTTGACCTTTCGGGTATGTGTTTTTTGATTTGTTCAACCGTTTTAAGTCTGGTTTCGTGTCGGTTAAATTTACCATAAAGGCTATAGCTTATTCCAATGATGGTTACGAAAGTGACAACATTTATAATTGTAAATACGTTGGAAACCTTCTTTTCATTTTTGATGGTCTGGAGCCTGGACTGAAGTCCATAAGCAACTAATAAGGCAATGGAAATGGCATAGTAGGGGAAACTAGGTAAAATGTAAAACCCTTTTTGCACCATGGTAAGTGCCACCGGAGCAGAAGCAGAGATTCCAATAAGAAAAAAGAAAATGATAAACCTCTTTTGAGAACTAACCCAGTTAAATTCCTTCAACCGTTTTCTCAACAAGAAAAGAATTAAGGCTGCTAAGGCGGCAACGTAAATCAATTCCCAAAAGATTCGTTCAAGAATAACAAATCGGGAATGTACGGTAGGGTATTCTGTAATCCTTCCCAGAAGCCTAAGATTTACGTAATTCAATAGATGTTCCCGGGCCGGTTCATAGGCAAATATGGCCAGGTAGCAAAGGGCCAAAGTACATGCGATTATTAGAAATGAGCTTAGGTATTTTTTTATTGAATGATTCCTAAAAACCAGGAAGTGAATTGGTATTATTCCTAGTGTAAACAATCCTGGAACTCCCTTGCTGTAGGATGCAAGGAAAGTAAATATTCCGGCAAGTATGGGCCAATATAACTTAGGCTTTGATCGAAAAAGGTATTTAATGGTGAATAGTGCAGCGCACATGGTAAATATACCCATGGTATTTTCCTGTGCATTGTTTTGATACCCCCAATAGACCAATGGAATGGTGAGCCAAATAAAAATGGCCAGCCAATCCATTTTTTCTATGCCTTTAATATGGAATGAGACTTCTTTCCAAAGGGCTCTGAACAGCAGAATGGTTACCAGCAGGGTAGTAAAACTGTAGATTCTTTCAGATAAAAAGTGACTGTTAAAGAGCCTGAAGAATAGGGATTGGATACCAAAAACAAGGGGCGGGTGTTCATAAAAAATAGGTGACTCGGCAATTCCTACTTCACTGAATCGCGGTTCGAAAAAGCTCCCGTACCCTTCTGCCATGTTTTTTGCCACAGACGCATATAACACGCCATCCATAAACATTCCTTGTTGAACCAGAACGGGTATGGTAAGCGCACAGGCAAATGCAAAAACGAAAATATTTAACTGTAGATTAAGCTTATGCATGCAACAATCAGATTTAACTAATTCGATGGGACATTTTGCTATGGGGTATCAACTACCAGAATATTCAACACTATTGCGTTCGGTTTCGTAAAGCGTAATCTTCAAGGTTAGATGGTCTGCAACATGGGGCCTAAGTCGATTCCAGATAACCACGGCAATATGTTCAGCAGTAGGGTTTAGATTAGAAAACTCATCAATTTGCTCATTCAGATTTTTGTGATCCAGGTAGGAAGTAACGTGTTCGTAAATAACTGTCTTTAGCAATTTCATGTCAATTACAAACCCTGTTTCGGGATCAATTTCGCCTTCAACTTCAGCCATTAATTTGTAGTTGTGACCATGGTAATGTGGGTTACTGCACTTACCAAAAACGGACTCATTTTTACTGTCGGTCCAATCGGGCCGATACAATCGATGAGCTGCGTTAAAATGTGCTTTCCTTCTAACTTTTACTTTCATTAGGCCGCCTTTTGCTTGTACCAATAAGCACGAAGTTTTGGAAATACCAATTTAAACCATTCAGAGTATTTATTGGGAAAATGGTTGATATCATGTTCAATTACATCGAGAGGAACATAAACCCAGGCTTTTACTTCCCTTGGATTTGGATGGCAGTTTTCACTAAAATCACCAATAAATACATGGTCTAATTCATGTTCAATAAGTCCATTTTCCATCTTAGCCTCGTAAGTAAAATTAAATGTTTCTGAAAGCTTACATTCAATTCCCAACTCTTCCATTAGTCTGCGATTGGCAGCAATAGTTGTTGGTTCGTCTGGTCTGGGATGTCCACAACAGGTATTGCTCCACAGGTTAGCCGAGTGGTATTTACATTCGGCTCGTTGTTGAAGTAATAATTCTCCATTCTTATTGAATAGAAATATTGAAAACGCTCGGTGTAAAACACCCTTGGAATGAGCTTCGTATTTTTCCATTCTACCTATTGCATTATCCTTATCATCAACCAGTATTACGTACTCCGATCCGTTCATTTATTGTTTTTGAATCTTGAATTAGTTTATCGTTAAACGTAGTATTATTACAATTTATACCTGAGGTGGTTCACATTTTAACACTAAATGTCCATCCTCGTTTTTGTTTTTTATTGGAATTCTGAAATACACCTTTGCCTCCTTTAACCATGAGGTGAATCCCTACAAAAGAAACTCCGGAGCCTACTACTACGCCCAATGTACCCCATACTACATTTGAATTGTCAACGCTGTACTGATTTCCACCAAGCACAACGAGTAGTACACCTACTGTTGCAAGTCCTGTCCCGACAGCAAATTTGGCAAAACCGGCTGATCGCCAACCCATAGTTTTGCCAAATGATTTTCCCACCAGAATGAGGTCCTTAACCTTAACTTCTTTGCCATCAACAACAATTTTATCTTTTTTTATTTCTTCCAATGTGCCTTTAACCTTCTTCTTGCTGGTTTTGGTCTGGTACCGAATGGTTTCACCAACCTTGAAGTAACGTTGTATTTTGTCTTTTTTATGCGCGGCGATTAGTGCCGGACCGATATCCTTCTTTTTGGTCTTTTCCTTTTTGCCTTTTTTGCTCTTTTTTCTGTCTTTTTTCTCCTGTACAAGTTCTGAGCTTTTCCCTTGGCTCATTGTCTCAGGGTTTTCATCCGAAATGACATTTTGATCCTCCTGAGAAATCCCGACGATAGGTATTGCCAGACCAAATAGTAAAAGAGATATTAGTGTTTTTAAGGTCATTAATTGTATCCCATTAGTTTATAGACAACAGTTCCTATCCATTCATGAATAACCCTATTCCAGCTCATTATTATGTAAGCATCCGGTAGGAAAAGGTAGTCAAATAACCATTTGTGTTTTCCGGAAATTCCATCGACACAAACAGGTACAGCTTCTATTCCAACTTTGTTAAAACAGGCCAATGACCTGGACATATGTGTACAGGAAGTAATTAGTAAAACAGGGCCTGTTATTTCCAGGCTATCAAGAACAACTTTACAGTTAACAGCATTTTGCCAGGTGTTTTTTGATGCGCTTTCTACCAATATATCCTTCTTTGGAATGTTGAGTCGCAAAGCAAGTTCAGCAATATATTGTCCCTCGGGAGGAGTATCATGGAAAATATTTCCGTGTCCTCCGCAAAATAAGATTTTCTTAATTTTCTTTTGCTGGTATAATTCCAAACCTGTAACAAGCCGATCCGCAGCTTCATTAAAATTAACTTGATGAGCAGCGGGTGCCATAATGGAATACCCTCCAAGAACCACTCCAACAGGATACTTGCCCTGTATGCTCTCAAGGTTGGTCATTGGAGGTTCCCAGATTCCATTAACTTGGTTATGAATAAACTGGTTCGAAAAAATGTAGAGTAAAATGAGAGAAGTCCAAATAAGCTTTTTTCCTCTTGCCTTATTCTTTAGTATAAGCCCCAGCAACAAGGTGAAAAAAATCCAGGTTACCGGTGTCGACAGAAAATAGAGAAGCTTGGAAAATAAATGAAACATGCCAAGTTTTCTAAACTAATGAACCATGAGTTTTATTGTGCGATCGAAGGAACTACTTTTTAAATTGACAAAATAAGTTCCGGGGTTTAAATCTTCCAGGGAAACAGGGATATTGTTTTCACCTATCGTCAATTCTCCAAGGTCAATGGATTTTACCACTTGAGCCATTTCATTATAGACACTAAGCACAAACGGTTCCTGTTTTTCAATTTTGGCCGATACAGATGTTTTCCCCCCTGCCGGGTTAGGATATGCCCGCATTACATTCTTAAACTTTAATAGATCATCATCAATGCTGTTTCCTGGGGTGGAATTGGTAACGTAGGTAGAAAAAATCCCTCTTCCATGTGTGGCAATTGCCATATAATTATCGCTATCACGAATATCTAGTTTTTCTACTACCGTATTGCCAATTTCCTTTTCTGCCTGCTCTACCCAAACCGTATTGTGACCATCCAGTTTATAGGTTGCATAAAGCCCCGTGCTGGTACCTGCAAAATAGGTAATTCCATCATAAGTTTTAGCAATAGCAACAGTACGTACAGAAGGTCCGTTTCCTTGCCCGAGTGCAAGGTCAGGAATTCCTGGCGCCAAAGTATCTTCCAAATTCCCAGCTACTCCTTCCCAGGTATTGCCACCATTTTCGCTGTAGTAAATGCTGTATTTGTTGTAATTTGAAAAGCAAACCAGAATTTTCTCTCCATCATCCGGATGTACTGCGATATCACTAACATAAACTCCAGCCCGATATTGTGTAATTCGGGGCAATTCAACCCAATTGATTGTTCCATTTGCGTTATCTATTCTATACATGGTGGCATTATTACAACCCACATATAGCCTGTGGTTTGGATTGTTTCTGCTTGTCTTAAGGGTAGTAATTCTACCGCTTATTACTGCTGATAAATCAACCCAGCCGGAAGCAGAAGGACTTCTTCTGTTTGCTAAAGGTATACTGCCCAGGTTGTTGTGTCTTTTTACAACGTTTTGGCTCTTTAGTAGATCGTAATAGGCCATGTACATTACGTTGTTGTCGTTGTAGTCTAACGTATATGGATTAATGAACGAATAATTATCTTCAGTTCCGGGATACTCCATGCGCTGATACGAGTTTTTAGAACCATTATCGTTCATCTTTACCTTGTAAGTTGCGCCATTCTGAGAAGACATATAGTAAATTCCACCACCTTGTTGGCTGTTCCCTTTTTGCACAGCACAATACGAACCGTCGCTTTTCAACGGATCGCTCCAATCTTTTGTATTAACATCGCTATTGGTATACTGAGTTCCGTTGTCCTGGGTACCTCCTAATACAACAGAATTCTTAGTCTCATGATCAATTGCTACCGTATAAAACTGGGAGGTAACATAGCCGTTGTTTTTCCATTCCCAAACCACTTTAGTTGCCGTGCAATTTCGGGTAAAATGGATTCCACCATCGGTTGCGCTTATCATTTCATTGCCACTGTTTCCTCTAAAAACAATCGCATGATTGTCAGGATGATGGTTCGGGTATCGGTATTCATCAGGATTGCTAAAAGGCTCGGGGTTGTAACCACCAATTTGGGTGGTTGTAGTTTTAGAACTAAATCCGTTGGTGGATCGGAAAAGGTTTGTGCTTCCAATAAAAACAATGTTGTAATTGTTGGGTTTAACCTTAACGACCAGGTTATAATTCCCTTGACTGTTGAACGAATAGTATAGGTTGGTGTGGCTTGGAATATTCGCTGAACGATTAG
>CEQS01030511.1_pt1 | contig 13881 bp, 9 predicted proteins | sample 530981 | NCBI WGS metagenome assembly CEQS01 (sample SAMEA2621176, study PRJEB7988) | marine metagenome | biome: marine biome (ENVO:00000447); feature: mesopelagic zone (ENVO:00000213); material: "saline water (ENVO:00002010), including plankton (ENVO:xxxxxxxx)" | depth 800 m
CAAAATGCGCTTAAACCCAATGGCGTTTTATATGTATCGTTTAAATATGGCACGCAAGAGCGTGTACATAATGGCCGTGAATTTACCGATTTAACCGAGCAGTTATTAAGTAGTTTGCTAAATCAACACACGCAATTAAGCATAATTAAGCACTGGCAAAGTGTTGATCAGCGCCCAGGGCGCGAAAGCGAAGTGTGGCTAAACGCCATAATAAAGGCTGCTCCCATTTTATGATTAGCGCAATGCAGCAACAACTAGACTTTATTGCGTATATTCAACGCATGTTGGTTGAGGGCGATTTTAGCGCTACCTACAAGTTTGCACTTTTACACGCCATTGCCGATGTATGCGTAGAGCAACCGCTGTTATCTGAGCAAAGTGAATTAGTAATAGAGCTACCAACACTTGCCGATAAACTCATTACCTTATACTGGCATCATGCAATGCCGTTTTCGTCAGAGCACACCGGCGAAAGCGCCTTACTTAAGCAAAATACAGGCGCGCAATCAAAAGTAATTAGCGTATTGTTTGAATGCCAGCAAAATAACATACGTAACTTTCGCCAGCTTAAGCACAGCCCGTTTTATAAGCCCACGTTTAATGCTGCTATGGCAACACTAAAATCAGGGCCGCTTTGGCGCTTACAAATACTCGCAAAGCAAGAAGAATGCTTTTTGTACCCGCACACAAACAGCACTCAATTTATTACGTTAAATGCAGGCATTGCTAGCTGCTTTAGACGCTTTTACGACCTAGTAGTGTACTTGGCTAAAAATGCATGGCTTCAAAAAATTCAAAGTATAAAGCACAACCAAGCCCTTATTGGCCCGCAAAGTCAGCTGCAAGAGTTTTTATTTGGGGTAGACCGTAATGCACTTACCAAGGCAAAGCCTGTTTTAGTCGAGCTGCAATCAAACACCTGTTTTTATTGCCAAAAGCCAATGAAAAACGATGTTGAGGTTGATCACTTTATACCGTTTGCCCGCTATGCAAACGATCTTGGCCATAATTTTGTGGCCGCGCACCGTACATGTAATAACAACAAACGCGACTTTTTAGCCGCTCAGCAGCACCGTGAACGCTGGCAAAACCAAAATTTGGTCGTTAACAGCCAAATTATTAGTAATGAGCTAAGTGCGTATTTTCATTGCGATGCCGATAAATCTCTCGCTGTAAGTAATTGGGCTTACCAAGTAGCGCAAGCAAACAGCGCTAAATTATGGATTGCCAATAAAGACCATTTCGAACAAGCAAAACCAACCGCAGAATTGTTTACGTTTCCAAATGCACCACAGCCTGAGCTAAATCAAGTTGCTGAACCTGCCGTTAGTTTAAAATCAGTTGATGAAGCATTAAAGCTACCGTACTTCCCTAATATTAAAATAGCCTGTGGGCATTTTAAAACTGGCGATAGCAGCGATATGGAATTGATGGACGCGCCATTTGGCGCGGGCAAGCTTGATCCAAACGTGCATTTTTTAGCACGTGCATCGGGCAACTCTATGAATGGCGGTAAACACCCAATACTTGATGGCGACATATTGTTACTTGAGCTTATAACTTCCGATAGAGCTGGATCACTTCGCGGCCAAATAGTCGCGATAGAGCGAGACGATATAAGCGGAGATGGGCAGTATTTACTGCGCAAAGTTAATAAATTACCAAACGGGCAATATGAGCTAATCGCTCAGAACCCCGATTACGAAGTAATGATTGCTGATGAAAGCATGCGAACGTTCGCACGCTTTAAACAAGTGGTTTTGTAGTCGCGATTTTATATCGCGTTTTAACGTGTAGACGCGCAGCTTGCTGGCGTTAAAAGCGCTATTTTGCGTGAGAGCTTTAGGGATCTAATAACCTCTATTCGAGGTTTTATCGCGTTGGCGATGGCAACCAAAGGGCGGTTGCCGCCGACTGCCCTTTGGAATCCCCCGGCGCACCCGAGGATCACACTGTATCTTCAACTTACGTTAGTGATGTGAACGTAACCAGTGTAGATCGGCCATCCATGGCCGAGCTACGCTTTGTACAGCATCCATGCTGTAAATTACTCATCATTAACTAAGTTTCAGGTGTGATCACGGGGAATTGGAGTATGTTGGTAGGTTGGTGTTTATGGCTCAGGTATCGAGTTACTTCACCAAATAAAATTTATTGAGAGTAAATCATTTAGCTGATATCTCTCTATGAGAGCAAACCATGATTTATGAAAAAGAGACCTTAAGATGCCGAAAAAAAATTGCTCAGTACACTTTTTACCTGCGGGCCAAGGCGATTGCTTTGTTATACAATTTCAAGACGAAAAATTTAATTATCATAATATTTTAATTGATGGTGGGAATCGGACAGCTCTTGATTTTAAAAAACAAAAAAAACAACTTTTGAAAATAATTGACTCTGGTAATCGTGGGAAGTTCGATCTTGTTATAGTTACTCACAGTGATGATGACCATATTAAAGGTATATTAAACCTAATTGCTGACGAGGAACTAGAGCAGTATGTTGAACAATATTGGTTTAACTCTGAAAGGTCGATAGCAAAGTTATTAGGTCATAATTATGAACATACACAGAAATACTCTGTAGTTAAAAATAACAAAGGGGCTGTTAAGTCTTCTCGGCAACAAGATAACGATTTATATTCTATTTTGCAGCTTAGTCCGAAATGGGATGAAAAAGTTATTACGGATAAGACCATATTAGATATAAGTGGGTTAAAAATAACGGTCCTATCACCTTCCCTAGCGAAGCTTGAAGCACTAAACAATTATTGGCCATCACAACCTTTAAAAAAAACGGGTGCAGTAAAGTCGTCTGGCAAGGAAAAATGTGATTACGAGCTAAGTTTTTCGGAGCTAAGGCGGCGCTTGGTGCATTTTGAACAAGATGCTAGTCCGGTTAATGGTGCAAGTATTGCTATTCTTGCTGAGTTCAGTGATTTTAAATGGCTCTTCTTATCCGACTCACACCCTGATGTAGTTGTCGAAAACCTGAAAAAACTAAATTTTTCAGAAAGCAACAAGGTTGTAGTTGATGCTTTAAAGATCTCTCATCATGGTAGTAAAAAGAATACAAATGACTCTCTATTAGAAATGATCGATTGCCAAAACTTCGTAATTTCTGCCAATGGCAATAAAAAACATTACCACCCGAATAAGGAGACTTTAGTTAGAGTTTTAGAGCACTTTGACATTGAAGCAACAAGTTTTCATTTCGTAATTAAAAATAGTGAAATAGAAAAAATATTTTACAAAAACCCTAACATAAAGACTTATTATCCAAAAATAAAAGAAGAAGGTATTGTATTTAATTATGAATGTTGATATTGCAGAGCAACTCTCAGTTACTATTCACTGCGGTGATAAGAACAGCAGTGGAACTATATATGTTAATGAGGGAACAGCCTACATATTAACAGCTAAACACAGTATTTGCCCAAAAGTCATTAATGAATGTGAAGTTATTAATAGAGAATGTAATACATGTGAATTAAAAAACTCTTATGCAGCTAAGGTAACAAAAATCTCAATAGGTAGAGTTGGCCCTGATAACCTTACAATAAAACCTAAAAAGGTTGTGGCTCATAATAATAAAGATTTAGCTCTTTTAGTTTTTAAAGATAAAGATATTCCTTCAGTCGTTAATTTACCGAATATCAAAATTTCTAGTCTTGATGATATAAATAGTAAAGATAAATTTGTCACGTGTGGCTATCCAAATGTTGCCGGAAATGAGGAGCCGCAGCCTATTCATTATTCAGATATGTCGAGGCTAGGGCTTGGTATCAATTTCCAAGTAGAGGGGAATGTTATTTCAAATTTGGAATCAGCAAAGGATAATTTATCTGCAAACTCTGGGGCTGGGCTAATAAAAAAACATGACTCTAAAAACTTGCTCGTGGGTATATACACTAAGACTGGTGATATTAGTGCATCCTTTGGGGAATATATCGACCATTCAGTTAATGACTTACTTAAACTTTCCAACCTTCCTTTGCTGGCTTTTGAAAGCGAGGTAAATGAAATAAGTACTTTAATTAAAAATGACTTTTTAAAGTGCTTTACAAAACTTGAACATGGACTGATTTTAGGTGAAAAGAGAAAGTTAAATCTCTTTACAGTTAAACTAAACGGTAAAAATTGTGATTACGAAAACCTTAAAGAAAGGTTAAATGAATGTATCAGGTTATTCTCTCTACCTAGGAAGATAATTAAACAATATGAGGAACAAAACAAAAATAAAAAGGCCGTTAAAGAAGGTGATAAGTTGTTTTTAGCCTTGGAAAGTGATCATAAGGTGGCAGAACTATTATTGCAGGGTTTTTTAGAGTCTCACTTAAACGCACCAAAGCTTTATTCATTTAATAGTGACCAAAATAAACCAATGCAAAGTGTCCATATTAAATTTATTGATACTAAGTCCTGTGAGCTAGTCTACTCGGCAGCGAAAATGGGAAAGTGCTTACAGTCGACTTTATACGATAGTTTAAATGAGCTTCTTCAGGCAATACCGAATTTAGACGGAGTAGGGTCATTGCTTAGTAATCACCTATTCGATTTGACTTTTGATAGTAATGATCAATCTATATTAGAGAGTATTCTTTTACCAGAGGAGGATGATAAACCTAATAATTTAAATAACTCTTTTTCTCTTTTAATAGGTTTTGACTTTAAATGCAGTGACTCTATTCGATATAAAAATAACATTGAATATAGTTCACTATTTCAAGGTGAAGTAATTGAGGCGATGAGAACTGTTTTGGTTAATATTAAAAAATTGCTAGATGCTTTTAATGTTGTTGATGCTGAGTTGAACTGTTACGTTGTCCCATTTTCAGATACTAAAGAGTTTTGCCAATCTTTTTTAGAGGAGCTATAAAATGGAACGTTTAGGTAACTCACTCGCTAAAAGTGTTCTTGAAAGTAATTACTTTAAAAAATTATTTGTTAAGGCTCATCGTTGCTATTCAATATTAATATTTGATGGAATAAAAGAATACGAATTAACAACTAAAGAGGAAAATGATCTTATTAGGTTTATCGATTTGTTGGCTAATTCAGCATTACCTTCTGCACGAGCAAAAGCCTATCATTTAATAAGCTTGTTGGATCCCTTTATTACAGACAAAGATAAATTCAAAGTAATATCAGCATCAGTCTATTCAAAAATGGGCTTATTTGCCTTGAACTATGACTCAAATTGCCTACCCACAGAGCGACGTTTGGAAAGCAACTTCAAAAAATATCTACATACGACTGCTTGTGGTAAATACCATTTTACTGATTCACAATTTAGCATATATTCTGAGATGGAGATTGCACCATGCTATAGCTTTTCTGGACCTACATCTTTAGGGAAGTCATTTATAATTAAAAGGTTTGTCGAATCAGAAGTTATTAAAGAAAAGTCAAACCTTGTTATTATTGTCCCTAGTCGAGCACTAATTTCTCAATTTCAAGTTGAGTTGAATAATGAGTGCGGTGAAAAACTAAAGAGCAATAATTATCATGTAGTAGCAAATGTAAATGGAAGCGAAGATATAAATAAAAGGTATATATTTATATTAACGCCGGAACGATTATTAAACCTTCATAATAGCAAAATAAATATAGATATTGGTTTTCTTTTTGTAGATGAGGCACACAAGCTTTCAGAGGATGGAGAAGATGCAGAGCGCAGTATTACAGAATACAGCGCTATCGATTTAACAATTAAAAAATATCCTGATTTAAAAGTGTATTTTTCATCACCTAATATAACTAATCCTGAAGTTTTTCTTAAGTTATTTAATAAGAATGTTAAGTATTCAAAATCAATTCAAGAATCTCCCGTAGCACAAAACTTATATGTTGTAGATGTAAATAATAAAATAATAAAAAGCTACGTAGATAAAGATGAACTAAGTATTGATTCATTAATTATGAATAAAGTCCAAAGTGTTGATGATTTTATTTTTGAAATTGGAAATAAACAACACTCTAATATGATCTACTGTTCTAGCCGAGACAAATCAATTGTTAATGCCTATTCATTTTCAGAAAGAATAAATAAAGAAAAAATAACGGAACCACTTGCTGATGCAATAAAAAAAATATCATCTTATATACACAAATCTTACTATTTGGTTGAGTGCCTTAAAAAAGGTGTTGCATACCACCATGGACAGTTGCCACTTATCGTGAGAAATATAATCGAAGAGCTGTTCCGAAATGGCAATATTGATTTCATTTTTTGTACACCTACATTAATTGAAGGTATTAATATGCCAACAAAAAATATATTTATAAATTGTGAAGATAAAATAAGGTTAACTAAAGATAAGAAAAGAAATGCAAACAAAACTTTAACATTTTGGAACTTGGCTGGTCGCGCCGGGAGATATCGAAAAGAGCTTTCAGGGAATATTTTTTGTTTACCTTCAGAAGCAAAAAGTTGGGACTCAAAAGTAATATTCAAAACGAAACAAATTAAATTAACCCCGACAATAGATCTTAAATTAAACTCTAAATCAAGTGTCTTGGAGATAGAGGAAGCCTTAAAAAATAGTAAAAAAGGCGATGTAAATATTAGTAAGACAATCGAATATTTAGCTAATATTATTTGTATTGATACATTACGTTTTCCAAATAGCTTTGAAAATAGTTTCATATTGAAAAAATTTATAGAAAAACATTTAGAGGAGATTTTAGATTTAGCTAAAAATAGAAGTGAAATAGTCCGAGATATTTCTTTTGATATCATAAACTCATACAAATCGCTAAATTTCGAAATACAAAGAAAGGTATATGACTTTGTAAGTAATGATCCTCTACAAAATGTATTACCAGATTTTACTTACGATAGTTGCTTAATCACGTTAAAGAAGTTACACAAGCTATATAATTGGGAAAACACTGAAAAAATCACACCTGCTCAGATTAATTTTTATGCTTTTTTAATGAATAACTGGATTAGTGGTAAATCAATAAGTGAAATGATTGGAAAAGCCATTGAGTATCATAAAGACAATGAAGTTGAGTTGTATATGGATTATGGAAAAAAGAAACCAGTATTCAATGGTAGTAAAGAGCATATTAATCATGTTATTGATAATCTTCTCGATAATATTGAAAGAAAACTAAGATATACTTTTGAAAGATATTTTAACCACTACCATAAAGTTCTTATTACTTTTTTAGGAGAGGAAAAAGCAGGTCAGAACTGGGCTGGGTTTTTAGAGTATGGCAGTAAGCACCCTTTAGTGATTGCTATGCAAAACTTAGGTATATCTCGTTATACAGCACTAAAAATATTTAACGATAAAGAGTTAAAAAAGCACTTAATAATTGACGGGAAAAGTAAGGAGCTAATAGGTTTTGATAAACCAAAACTTTTGAGTGAATTTAAGATAAACACGATTGAATACGATGAAATATCCATGATCTCATAATCACCCAGCCGCTAACTTCCCTGCCTCGTGCCACATTTCACTTGGCATGAAGGAGCGGATAGGGTCAAATCTTGACTTCACACATTAAGAGTGTTCGATGCCTGCTCAAGGCACGGTTTAGAATTTCGGCAAAGACTGAAAAGCGAACTATGGTAGTTCGAAACCTTGCAAGATATGCTACCTTTTAGAGTATCACTAATAAAGTGTTATTTGTTTTGACATGGAAAAGGAGAATTTAATGGCTAGACATCGTGTTGGAAATTCATATTTATCAGATGAAGAGCTCTCTGAGCATCAATCAGAAAATTGGAAAGTATGGATATTTGTCATTGCTGCATTGTGTACTGGGTTTGTTGTAGCAAATATTACAGATGGAAAAATTGACCTAAAATTAATGAGATTTTCCATAATTATTGGCTCTGCTGTTTTAGTAGGTGTTATAGCTGCAAAATTAAGTGAAATTATTCGCTGGGCAGTGTATTTATCTATCGTGCTTGGAATAACATTTTTTGCAGGCTCACTTATTTGGTCGTCGCTGTGATACATATAGCAACCACTGAAGTCGGACTCCCGGAAAAGTGTGTCTGTCGCTTATTGAAGGGTTACTAAAGTCTGCTATCGGCACATAGCAGTTAAGGATGATCAAGCTTAAAATCCATCACCCAACTGCCAATTTCCCAGCCTCATGCCACATTTCACTTGGCATGGGACTGGCTAACTCCCACGTTATATTCATTGGCTGACTGCCGTTGTGGCTTTGGTATTTAACCTCGCCATAGTTTACAAACCCCATGGTTCGGCCGTTTTCGTCTTTGCCTTGCTCGCGCACAAATAACAGGATGGTTTTGCCTGTTTGCTGGTGTTCAATATAACTTAGGCCGCGGCCGTGTTCTGGGCGGGCGCTGTTTTGCGTTTGCCAATGAAACAGAGTGGGGCTGATTGCGTAGTCGTGATACAGCGTGGTGGGCGAGTAGGTTTTTTCACACTTGTTGAGTGTTACAAATAGTAGCTCTAGGTTTTGTTTTTTAAATTCTAAAACACCTTCTCGGGCGGTCGATTTTTTATCAAACGAGTGCGCCCCAAACGCGGCGAGTATTTGTTGACGTGTGTAGCGGCTGTGTAATTTTATTGCATGATTAGGTAAGCACGTTAAATCACTTTCTTGTTGGTGAATACGGTTTATTAATAGCTTAATTACTTGTGCAAGTTCGTACTGCAACTCTTTATGTTTAAGTGCATGTAAGCTTTGCTCAAGCGTTTTAAAGCCTAAACTCGTGCCTGTGTTATCCCAAAAGTTGTAATGCGCCATAAGCGCGTACTGTTGGTTTTGTGCTGTTGGGGTAAAGCTAAAGTCGTTATTACATAAATCACGTAAAAAGTATAAGTAACTAAGCGAGTCGCAGCCGAGTAATTGAGTGTTTATAGCGCGGTAAAACGCGGTGTAGATATCGGCTAGGTCTGCGGGTATTTCATCGCCTTTTAACCAGTGCCAGCCGCCGAGTCTACCGGCTTTAGGTTTGTAAATATCTTCAAGCGTGACTTGTGGGTTTATGCGTAAAAAATTACTTAGCGTTAGCGCGTCATTAGTGTGTTGCGAATAGCTATTTATGAGCTGCTGTAAACGGCGTTTATTGTTTATTGCTTGCTGAATATTTTTTAATATTGTTTGTTGTGTGCGCTTTTGTAGCTCAATACGGCAACCCAGCGGCAAATGTGGGAAGTTGTTTTCAATCTCGGTTTTTATTGGTTGGTTACTTTTACCAATTAGCGCGCGGAATTTACTGGCAAAGTCGTATTCTGGGCGGGCATTGCCTACAAAGTCGAGTACCGTACAGCATTGCTTTTGGCTGTTGTCGGGCAGGCGTAGGCCACGACCAAGTTGCTGCAAAAACAGTGTTAAGCTTTCAGTCGGGCGTAAAAATAGTAGAGTATCGACCTCTGGAATATCGACCCCTTCGTTAAAAATATCAACTACGCAAAGTATTTGTATTTCACCCAGGCGTAGTGCTTGCTGTTTAGTCGCGCGCTCATTAGTGTTTTTGCTGGTCAGTACATCGGCGTTTATGCCTGCTAAGTTAAACTTTTTAGCCATAAATTCTGCGTGTTTTTGGCTTACACAAAATGCCAACGCTTTAATGTTGTGAACATTAGTCACTATATCAGCGAGGCTGGATATAATTTTGTTAGCGCGGCTGTTTTCCCCTGTATAAAGGTTACTTAGCTCGGTTATATCGTAACGGCCGCCGCGCCATGTTATTTGGCTTAGGTCGGTATCGTCATCTAATCCAAAGTACTGAAACGGGCATAAATGGCGTTGGTTTATTGCCTCTGGTAAGCGAATTTCGGCGGCTATTACACCGCAAAAGTCATCGAGTATATTTGCGCCATCATGTCGCTCTGGTGTAGCGGTTAAGCCAAGTAATATTGTGGGCGCAAAGTGATTTAATATAGCGCGATAACTCGCTGCGCTTACGTGGTGTACTTCGTCTATCACTATGTAGTCGTAGTAATCATGCGTTAAATTAAGCGATTCAATTTGGCTGTTCAACGTTTGGATTGATGCAAATAATTGGTTGTAGCGTTGTGGTTTGTAGTTACCTACCCACAACTCACCAAAGTCATTATTTTTAAGCACGCCACGGTAAGCGATTTGCGCTTGTTTTAGTATTTCTTCGCGGTGGGCTACAAACAAAAAGTGTGCGTTTGGGTTTTTATCGTAAACGGTTTTAAAATCGAACGCCGATATTATTGTTTTACCTGTGCCCGTTGCAGCAACCACTAGGTTTTTAAAACGATTATGCACGCTACGTTCAACGCTTAGCTTTTCTAAAATAGCTAGCTGGTGTGTTTTTGGTGTTATATCAAAATAAAACTGGCTGCTTGATTGCCCAACACCACGCTGCTCTTTAAGAGAATTAATGAGCTTTTCTTTACACTCAGCTTTGCCTGTAAATAGCTCGAAATCTGGCGATTGCCAGTAGGTTTCAAAGGTACTTTTGGTTTTGGCTATTATGTGTGGTATTTCTTGCGCTGTAATTTTTAAGTTCCACTCTAGGCCGCTAGTAAGCGCCGAATGCGATAAATTAGACGAGCCAATATACCCAGTATGAAAACCTGTATTACGCATAAACAAATATGACTTCGCGTGTAAACGCTCTTGTTGATTGTTGTAACTTAGCTTTACCTCGGTATTTGGTAAGTTTGCTAAAAATTCAACCGCCCTTGCATCCGTTGCACCCATGTACGAAGTAGTAATTACTTTGAGTTTATTGCCGCTTTTGGTAAAGGCTTCAAGCTCATTTTTAAATATGCGCAGCCCCGTCCATTTTATAAATGATACAAGCCAGTAAATAGTGTCGGACGACTTAATCTCGCGCTTTAGCTCGGTTTCGAGGGATATACCCGCATTCGCACCGCTAAATAATTCGCTTTGTGTGAGGCCTGTAAGTGGGAATATATCGCTTGAGTAATCTTTAAGGTTAGCTGCAATTGGGTTTTGAGTATTAAACAGCGCGGTAAGTATTCGACCTTGGCTGTTGATCAGGTTTTCGTTGATCAGCTCATCATCGCGAATATGATCTTTAAGCCAAAGTACAAGGCTGTTGGCGAGGCTAATTTGCTCTTGCAAACGCTCGTTAGAGTTAGGAATGGCATTTATTGCATGCTCAACAAGCTTGCCCAAAAAGCGTGAAAGCCATGTTGCGGCCTCTGCCGATTCTAGTTGGCGTTCGCCCACATAAAATTGATCACGATTTAAGTTTTGCTCAATTACTTGTGTAATCAACTGCTCGTAAATACCAATTTGCTGCATTAAAACCACTCCCTGTTTGCGAGTAGTTAGTTTACTTAAAAGTGCATTGTAAACAAGCATTAACTCATTATTGAATTGAAGGCTGATGCTTAGGCCACTCCCCCGTGATCACACCCGAAATTGAATTAGTGATGAGTAATAGCAGCGCATGGATGCGCGTTAAGTGATGCTTATACACGGACGTGTTTCATCGCGTTTACGTTCATATCATTAATTTAAATTGAGGAGATAGTGTGATCCTCGGGGCGCCGAGAGATTTCAAAGAGAAGTCGGCGGTTACTTCTCTTTGGTTGCCATCGCCAACGCGATATTTATGAACTGTTTGTATTATTTCAAAAGCTCTGCTTTTAGCGCGAGCAAGCTTCGCGCTTACGCCGAGTTTTAACAGAACACTTTGATATAACCTGTAGACGCGCAACTTGTTGGCGTTTTAAAAGCAGGGCTTTTACGGTGTTAATTTATTAAGTAATGAGAAGCTACGCTTCTAACGTGAGCAAGCTCTACGTCTACAGGTGTTTAGGTGAAATTTGTTGAATAGATTGTACGGAGTTTGAATAATGCGACATGTACCTGTTTTTAAGGTATAACGTAAACATTGTGATTATAGGAACCCATCATGGATGATTTATTAAACCAAGGTTTAAGCCTTTTAGTTATTGTAGGTAGTGTTTATTCCTTATTAGGCGTTTTGTTTCTCAAAATATGGCTTCATCAAAAAAATGCAAAACTACCTGTAGATCGTAAAAAGCTTAAACGTGTTGCTGCACAAACACTTAGTGAGCAAGTAAATGACAAGATTGTTGATGTAATAGGGCTTATTTTTTTATCTGCTTTAATCGTTACGATGCCTTTTGCCATTAAAGGGATTGCTGAAGTATTAGCCAGCGGCGAGCTAAATTACTTTTTGGTTATTTTAATTGCATTGGGTTTAGTTTATGTAGCAAGAAAGCTTTGGGTTAAATCAAACCTTTTGATAAAGCTTAAACTTGGACGAGATGCGGAGCTTGCCGTTGCCTCGGAGCTTATAGAGTTACAGACACATGGGTACCAAGTGTTTCATGATATACAAGCAGATGGGTTTAATATTGATCACCTAGTGGTAGGGCCAAATGGTATTTTTGCTATTGAAACAAAGGGCAGGCATGAACGAATAAAAGACGATACAAATTACAAAGTTAAATTTGAGAATAATCATTTAGCATTTCCCTCATGGTTTGAAAGTAAGCCGCTAGAACAAGCCCAAAAGCAGGCTAATTGGGTGAACAAATGGCTACAAGAGGCAACGGGTTTTAACACTCAAGTTTTCCCTGTTTTGTGCTTTCTTGGTTGGTTTGTCGAATTAAAACAGCGCCCACTCTTTCCAATTGTTTCGCATAAACAAATAGTGAAAACGATTCTTTCGATGCGACAAGTAAATTTAAACCAAGAGCAGCAACGTGCGATTTGTTATCAAGTAGTTCAGCGTTCACTGCATGAAAGTAAAGCAATTTAAAAGCCTAGCTTTTTTAGCGTCAGCAAGCTTAACGCCTACGGTGGGAATAGGTTAAAGGCGCTAGGGGTTAGTCTGAATTTATAGCCCGTTGCTCGCGGCTCGTTACCCATAGCTTACTGTCTTCTCATTTACCCTCATTCACTTCTCTTTGTGCATATATGGTTTTAAGTGATTTATTCACAAAGAGGTTATGAAGCGCTGCGCTGAAGAGGTAACGCAAAAGGGACTAGGCGCTTTAAGTTCGCTCCTCGAAGCTCATTACGTCTCTATTTAAATAATATTGCAATCATATTAAATACCGCTAAACTAATCATTAGTTTATTAATGACCGATTAGGTAGTCATTTATGAGATCTGAACAAGCATTAAAGTTGGCGCGTCGCTTGGGTGATTTAATTCGTCAGCATCGTACTTTACTTTATACCCAGAGCACGTTCGCTAAGATGATTGGTGTATCTCGCTCCACGGTACAAAAGCTTGAACAAGGAGAGGTAGTAAAAAGCGATATATTGTTTGAAGCCCTTGTTGTTCTTCAATTGCAGGGCTCATTGCTGGATGAAATTAACGAGCTAGCCGCAGATGTGGGCGGTTATAATGCAAGACAGCGTAAAAGCAATAAAACTCAGGTGATTAACGATGACTTCTGAAGCTTATGTATTTATTGACGGTTTAGAAGACAGCCCCATAATTTGTGGTTTTTTTAAGTTAAATCCACAAACTGGCCGAGGTGAGTTTAATTATGGTAAAAGTTACCTTGCGCGCTCTGATGCGTTTGCGCCCCTTGGTTGCCAACGCCAACGCCATCACCAACGCGACATAGGGAACTAAAAATACAGAGCGCGAGCAAGCTCGACGTTTACAAGCGCGATATAAAATCGCACCTACATGTTAGTGCCTTTCTTTATGTAATCTTTGCATCTTTTAGCAAATTAAAGCTGTTGTGTGTTGTTTTGATTATGCGGTTATTTACTATGGGTAATTTTATTTAAGTTTTAGTAACAATAAACGCAAACTTTTTGATTGAGGTGTGGTCATAAAAAGAGTTGCTTTTTACAGTTTGTTACAAATAAATAACGTGCTGCTTGGTTGCAAAATGAGCGTAGAGCTATTGCCAGCATTATAATGTGGCGCGCTGAGCTTACCAGTGGTT
>CEQS01072667.1_pt1 | contig 13845 bp, 12 predicted proteins | sample 530981 | NCBI WGS metagenome assembly CEQS01 (sample SAMEA2621176, study PRJEB7988) | marine metagenome | biome: marine biome (ENVO:00000447); feature: mesopelagic zone (ENVO:00000213); material: "saline water (ENVO:00002010), including plankton (ENVO:xxxxxxxx)" | depth 800 m
CTCCCCATTCCCGATCCTGAACTATGGGGGGAAGTTGAAACAGATCACCAATAAACAGCACCTGTGCTCCCCCGAAACTGCGATTGAAATTCCCTTTTACACTTCGCATACGATAATCAATGGCATCCAGAATATCGGCCCGAAGCATACTTACCTCATCAATAATTAATAAGTCCGCTGCACGTAATACTTGCTTTCGAATGCTGTTCAATGGATGTTTTCTGGCCAATGTATGTTGGGTATAAAACCGGGCATCCTGTCCAAAGCTTCCAGCTGGAGATCGGTCGGGAATAAAAGTACCAAAGGGAAATAGAAACTGAGAGTGAATGGTTACTCCCTGGGCATTTAATGCGGCAATGCCTGTCGGTGCTACAATCACAAAACTTTTGTGGGTTTTGTTGGCCAGGTTTCTTAAGAAAGTTGTTTTTCCGGTACCTGCTTTTCCAGTCAGAAAAATATGACTGGAAGTGTTGTTGACGAACCTGGCTGTTAGTTCAATTAAATCAAGTTCTGTTGAGGTCGAATCCATATTTCGAAAGTAGGGAATTACCTTCAATCACTTCAAGGTTCATATTCGCCAATTGACTAAAAATTTATGGTGTCGCAGAATATTGTAGGTTAAAAACTACCACATAAAAAGACCGTCATTCCTACGTCCGCGTGTTGCTGAAGCTTTTGCGGAAGCATAAAGCAGGAATCTCAAAAATAATGTTCGAGATTCCTGTTTCCGCTTCGTTACAAAGTAATGACGACTATTTCTGCATTATTCTACAATGGCACTTAAAAATTCTATTTTTAGTCGAGCAAAAAAATCTTGTTTTAGAGCTGATTATGGAATTGGAAAATCGAGGTAAATGTTTGAATTGTGGTTTTGAACCAACCGGAGATTTTTGTGCTTCGTGCGGTCAGAGTTCAACTGTATCTAGGATTACCATAAAAGAAACCTGGGACCATTTTCTAAGCTCTGCGTTCTCGTTTGAAGGGCCATTGCTCTATACCATTAAGCAGCTTATTCTATCACCAGGAGCCGTGTTTAGGGAATTTGTTGGTGGCAGAAGGAAGCAATATTACAAACCGGTAGCTTTTTTCATCTTAACCTCCGCATTGTATATAATCGTTCGTGCAATTATTGGATTTAACCCGTTGGAGGGAGCCATAGATCCTAAGATTGACCAAAGTACTAACGAAGTCATGCGGAATATAGGAGTTGCCTCCCGTTTTATGGTCGACAACATCAACAATATCATGTTCTTTTTGGTTTTTTCACTGGCATTGGTGTTTAAAATGTTTTACAGCAAAAGGTATAACCTGGCCGAATATGCTTCAATGGGTTTTTACATTACCGGTATTTATATTCAGGTGGGTATTTTATTCATGCTGTTTTCTCAGTTTGTATTTCGAATAAACAACGGCTATCAGCTTATTTTCCTGATATTTTATGTTATTTATTGTACACGTTCTTTAATCGCAGAAAGCTCGTTTTTGTCTTACCTCAAATACGTATTAATAGCCTTGTTCGGAATTCTACTGTATATGATTTTTGGTTTCGGGTTTTCCTATTTATGGGTTTCGGTTTTTTAAAAATGAACCAATTTTAATATAATGGCAATACAGAAGAAAGACATCGATTTACTCAGCGATCAGCCAATAAGCTCAGTTGAGGAAGACGAATTTGGTAGAAAGGATTTTGTGAATTCCATTGCGGAAATCATTCATAGCCAAGCAACCCAGGTTAACCCAGAAAATAAGAAAGGGGTTAAGAATATAGATGAAAACATGATCATCGGAATCTACGGAGAATGGGGGTTTGGAAAGTCCAGTATTCTAAACATGCTTAAATCCAATTTGGAGAACGATAGACAACTTAAAACCGTCTATTTTAATCCTTGGATGTATGGCTCAGAGGACCAGATTATAATTTCTTTATTTAATGTAATTATTGAAAATTGTGGACTTAAGGGAAATGAATATAGCGAGTTTATTAAATGGATGAAAAAGTACTACCCCTTGGTTTCTGCCGTAAATGCTACTACAGGAAGGTTTATCGAAGGAGTTTTAAAGACATTTGGAGATGATACCTGGAGTTCAAACGCTTCATACTGTAAACAGCAGATAGATAGAATTTTGTCTAGCACGGCCAATCCATTAGTTATTTTTATTGATGATGTAGACCGATTGAGTAAAAGTGAAATACAAGTATTATTTAAAACGCTAAGGCTCATTGCCAGTTTCAAGCATGTGATTTATGTGATTGCCTGTGATTTTAATATGGTAGCGCGGTCAATTAAGGAGAATTATGTAGACGGAAGTGTAGAAGATGGGAAATCTTTTGTCGAAAAGATCATCCAAATTCCAATTCAAATACCTCAAATTCATTCAGATAAACTTTTCGAATATGCCGCTAATTATGTCGAAATGACCACTGATGTGAATATTAGGAACGGAACCATAAAAGGGCTTTTTGAACATTATTTCCATACGCCACGTGATGTTAAGAGACTAATTAATTCATATCGATTTGCGCAAATCTCAATAGGTGATAAACTGGTCCCGCAAGACTTATTTGCACTTGAACTTATTAGAGTAAAAGTTCATGATTTATTTGAGATAGTAAAAATATATTATCTGGCTACTAAGTCTTTAAGCCCAGATTCATTTTATAATAGGGGTGTTAGATCTTATGTAAATAAAAACCATCCAGAATTTCTTAAGAACGGTTCAAGTTTTGACTCTGAAAATCGTGAGGTAGCAGTGTTCGACAGTGTCTTTAGATCTTTATTTGGTTCAGGTTTGGCGACGTTAGCCTTTAAGAATATCGCGAATCCGGCAGGTTCATCCTTACCATATAGAAAGCATGTAGAGCAAAACCGACATCCAAATAAATTATCTCTCAGGAACCCAGAAAACTTAAAGACCTACTTCGAATTTGTTTCGAATAATAATGATGTCCATGATGAGTTGAACCCAAGTTAAATCCCCATTTTTGATCGATGGAAAACCTCCTCACTTCTTTCTACCTCAAATGGCCAGAGCACATCAACGCATGCCTCCAGGCATTGAGCCATTTATTGGTAAACTTTGACCCTGATATTCAGGAAACCACCAAATACGGGATGGCCTGTTTTTTATATAAGGGCAAGCACAAATTCTACCTGGGAATTGATTTAAATCGAAAGAGCACCTCCGCTAAAGCTAATGGCGATTCGCGGAAAGAACCCTATGTATTGTTTGTTGATGGCAATCGAATCAATGACCCCAGGTTGGAGCAGGGGAGCCGAAAGCGTATGAAGATTTATCGGGTAAATCCCAATCAGGACATTAACAAAGAAGAGCTCTACGAATTATTAAAAATTGCCATTGAACTGCCTAAGAAATGAATCAAAATGTATTTAAATCTTTTCCTGAATTAAGTACGGAAAGGTTGGAGTTAAAAGAACTCGTTAACCCCAACCTGGATCATCTGTTGGAGATTACTTCGTTTAATGGCAGGGCCAATAATCATAAAGAAGTAGTTGAGTTGGTAAAGAATGTTACGGATGGTTTTAGCAAGAAACGAATGATTACCTGGGGAATTTATAAGGGGCCAGAACTTATCGGAACCATAGGTTATTATCGAGGTTTTGAGAATGATATAGGAGAGGTCGGTTATGTTACGCGAGAACCTTTTCGAAGAAAGGGATACATGTGGGAGGCATTAATTCGGGTTCTAAATTTTGGGTTTAAAGACTTGGACCTGAAAATGATAACGGCATATACCACTGACAGCAATGAAGCTTCCATTGGGGTGATCTACAAAATGGGATTTACAAGAACCGAAGAAATGAGTGGAGATCACCGACGCTATGAACTTCCAAGGGAGAAAGCTGTATTGTAAGCCATGAGAAAGGGTACTTTTTTTATTGCTTTGATGCTTTGGGGTTTGCTTTGCTCCATTGATGCTAGTGGGCAAAACTTTGAATACGTTTATCGAAATCCAGCAGATAGTTCATTCAATTGCTACCTGAAAATATTGCCAAAAGGTGAAATAAAAGGCATGGTAGTTCGTGACTATTCGAGCTTACCCAAAGGGGAACCAAAAAGTCGGTACAACATCATGAACCTCTGCCTTGAAAATGGATTTATCTACTTACTCACCAATACCTCAAATCTTTTTCCGGAATTGTTTCTGGACGAGGCCCCCATGGTTTTATTGGATCAAATTATTCAAGAGGTAGTTGAGGGAAACAAGGTTCCGAAAGAAAATATTTTTATCGGAGGCATATCAGCCAGTGGAACACGTGCTTTGCGATTTACACAGTTTTGTGAACAGGGGAAATCTAAGTTCGGACTTAAAATAGCCGGTGCTTTTGTGTGCGATTCTCCATTGGATAACGAACGGTTTTATCGCTCCGCAAAAGACATTTTAGAAAGAAATCATCCGAAGGGAATGAATGAGGAGGCCAACTGGATGTTGGAGTTGTATCCCAAATACCTTGGTGGAGGTCCGGACGAGTACATAGAGAATTATCGAAAGGCTTCCGTCTTTTCCGCTACGGATAAGGCAATGACTTCAGCAAAAGATTTCAACTATGTTCCCATTATCCTATTTCACGAAGCCGATATGAATTGGTGGACCTATGAAAGAAACGCAACCTATTCCGATATTAATGCGGTGGACCATGTTGGTTTTGCAAGGGCACTTAACAATGTTGGAAATGAGGATGTAACCCTAATCGAAACCATGGGAAAGGGATTTGATAAACAAGGAAATCGAAACTGTCACTCCTGGACCATTGTCGATGAAGAATTATTGATGCAATGGATAATTAAGCGATCCAAATAGCGTTAGCACTTTTATGAGACACCCCGATCAAATTCACTTTTCTTTTTTTAATTCCATAGCTGAGTGTTTTGAACAGCCTGTAATTTCTCATACCCATTTTAAAGTTTCTCAATCTCCCAATTCGGTTTGGCAGAACATATTGTTTGATCCAAGTGAAAACCAGCGCTGGTCGGAGACTGAGATACAGGAATTAACCAACGAAATAAAACAAAACAATTGGCCCAACAAGATAATGACCAATTCGAATACGTCTTCGAAGGTTCGCATGCAACTTAATCGGTTGACCACAAAGCGAACCGAGTGGATAAGCATGAGCAAGAACCTGAATGATACACCAGCACTGAGGCCCACCAAATTGAATGTGGTTGAAGTAAATTCAGAGGAGCTATTCCAGGCCTGGCTGGCTGTTGTAGAAAGAGCCTTGATGAGGGGAAAGCTAGCTGAACAAGCCTTTGCAAAATGGCTCCAAATGGATCAGGTAAAACTGCTTCTGGGATTCGAGAACGATGTTCCGGTATGCACGGCATTAGGTTATCTGGAAGAAGGTGAAATAGGACTGTACTTAATATCTACACTGGAAGATTATAGTGGAAGAGGGTATGGTACGGAAATTACTCAAGCCCTAATGTTGAATGCTAAAAATCGAGGTTATAAAACAGCACTTCTGTATGCCACTCCAATGGGTTTGCCGGTTTATAAAAAACTTGGATTCAATTCTTTCGGTATAATGGAAGTATTTGAGTTTTTATAGCAATATTGTATTCGGAAATTGGCATGGAAAAGAAGCAACGAATAGATTCGATTGATGCCCTAAGAGGATTTGCGCTGCTTGGCATTCTGTGGGTAAACATCTACGTTTTTCACGCCCCATATGCCTATTACCCTGATTTCTATGGTGGCTTCAAAGGAATAGACGAGTTACTCGTTTTTATATCCTCTTCTTTTATTGCCGGCAAATTCATGTTCATATTCGCCTTCCTTTTTGGATATGGTGCCAACATTCAATACCGTAGAATGGCCAATGATTCCAAATTTGGAAAGTTCTGGAATCGACGAATGGTTGCACTTGCCGGATTCGGAATTATTCACCTCCTGTTTTTTTGGTTTGGAGATATTCTATTGCCTTACGCGCTCCTTGGTTTTTTAATTCCATTTCTACTAAAACGGCAGGTAAAAACCCTGCTGATTCTGGGAGTCTCACTTTACTTTTCGTCGGTGGCTATTTCGTTTGTTTTTAGGTGGTTTCTTTTGCCCTCCATTTCCATTCAATCCGATTTGTCATTGGATCAGTTTATTGAAATTTATTCGTCGTCAATGTATTGGGAACTACTTCCATACCGATTGCAAGAATTCTGGTCGCTTAGGAATGAGAAACTGGCTTTTTACCTCCCCAAGGAATTGGCCCTTTTTTGTTTTGGAATTGCTGCCGGCAAACTCAAGTTGATTGAAACTTACAGGCCAAAATGGTTGAACTTTTTGTTTGCATTGGTGATCATTCTTCTTTGGTACGGGTTTAGATCCGAATATTTTGAGTGGTACAATCCGGATGAAAATCCTTTGATTGTTCCATTTTTAATCGGGCAAAACATTGTGGTTGAGATTCTTTTGGGGCTTTTCTATATCCTCGGTTTTACCTGTTTATTCCACCAAAAATGGGTTGGAAAAATTTTACAATTTTTCATTCCCGTAGGACGAACTTCCTTGTCAAACTATTTTCTTCAATCCCTGGTTTGCGTATTCTTATTCTATGGTTATGGACTGGGATGGTATGGTAGCCTTCGCCCAATCGATTTACTATACCTTACCATTGGAATATTTATTGTCGAGGTAATTCTTTCCACGTTGTGGCTTCAAAAATTCAAGCAAGGACCACTTGAATGGTTGTGGAGAAAGTGGTCTTACAAGGGGCTGCAATAATAGCTGTTGCTAACTTCCATAATAATTGAACCAATTGAACTGTGTATCCTGTGTCCGCTTTTAGAATTATTTTATCAATAAAGGGTCCTAAATTCAGTGTAAACGGCTGTTAGAAAGAAGTTTAGTCCATTCGTTTAATCATACCAACCGACTAAGAATATGACCTGGAACGACTAGCTGAAAGAATTCACTTTCGCCAAAAATATTATCATGAAAAACGCCCTTTATCTATCACTAATTTTTCTTGTCTCCGTATCGCTCTACGCTGGGGAAACACAGGATTCCAGCTTTACAATAAGTTTAAATACCAGTACCCAGCAAAAAGACACCACGGAGTTTTTTATAGTGCAATTCAATTCCGATTGTGACTCAACCCTGGTTTTTGTTTATGATCGAAGCTGTGGGCTTCCAAATGGTGCCTGGTGTTTAGTCAACTCCTATCATTTTCAATACGATAAAAATGGGACTCTTGAAAGAAAGGTTGAATTAAATCACTATGACCCAAGTGATCCTGAATTGACGGATACCAATGCAGTTGAATTATGGAAAATTGATGCCCGTAATAGAGTGACAGAGTATAATTTTTATGCTTACGAATTGGGCAACAGGTATTCGGCACGTAAAACGCTTAACACCTATTCCAACGATCACTTGATGAAAGAAGAGAAGTACCTGGCCTATCAAAAGAAACTATTCCTAGCCGATGTTTTTCAGTTCACATACGACAGTAATGGAATTCAGGAAAAATTACATACTTCATACACCTACAAAGGTGAATTATTCAATAAAATAAAGTTTGAGTACATCTACGATTCCAAAGGGCGTCAGATGATTTTTAAGTTTCATAATTATGACAAAACTTCAAAGTCCTTTGGTTTAAAATGGGAAGATCATTCTGTTTATCTGCCAGACTCAACGAATATGAAATTTATTAGCGTTAATATAGATAGCCTGGGGCAACCAAAAGATTCCCTAGAGTATGCACAGCGCAAATTCGACAAGGGTCGATTAATTTACGAATTTAAAAAACAAGGCAACCCCGGAGGACCATTAAGCACCTATGAAACCAATATTGTTTACAATGCCTGGGGTATTGATAGTTCAATTGTTCGTTCCAACTGGAATGCAGATTCAGGCAATTATCAGGGAACCTGGGTTTATAAATACTACTATGAAAACGGTAGAGTTATTTCGAGAACAGAAACCTACCACCATTACAGCAGGTTAATAACAAATAGAACTCAGTTCTATCCAACATGTACCAGGTCAGTAGGATTTCAGGAGCTAAAAAGCACTTCAATTAAAATTACCGCATTTCCGAATCCGGCAACTTCTTTAATCCAAATTGATTCAGATGCATCAATTTCAGGTTTCAGGTTGTATTCCTCAACGGGTAATTTGGTTTTGCAGGAAAAAGCTCCTAACCTACCGGTTCAAATAGATGTTTCAGCGTTGGAAAATGGATTTTATTATTTGATTTCAACAGTAAACTCAACTCAAATAAGTACACCATTGGTCGTGTCACATTGATTCATTGGGTTTCTGTGGTCAGTTTAATCAATTCATTCCTGAACTTCTTAGTATTTGGTGAATCCTGGTTGGTCATGTAAAAAATAAAAAGCTTCTTATTGGTATAATACCGGTAATAGGCTTGATAACCATAAGATCGTCCTGAATGTGCTACAAATTCACCAAAATCGTCCTGACCATGCCACATGCCATAACCTGAACTCCAGGTCGAATCCCTTATCCACGGTTTTGACAAACCCTTGGACAATTTGAATAAGGAATTTAACTCTTTGTTTTGGTTGCAAGCCACTCCCAATTGAATAAAATCGTTTGGGGTGAACAGGTAATTTCCACCACCATGGGTAAGAGAAATAACACTGTCTCTATTTCCATTGGAACGGTGCCCATAAACAGGTTTGTTTTTTGAGTCTTGAAACAGAACAGCAGATTCCATACCCATTGGATCTAGAATTTCTCTTTTTATCCAAACCGAATAAGCTTCCTGGGTAACTGCTTCTATTATTTCCGCTAACAGTACATATCCCGAGTTGGTATACCCCCAATTGCTCCCTGGTTCAAAAACGGTGCTGTCCAGTTTCGCGAGAGCAGCCATTACATCATCATTTGTAATTCCTTTGTGATTCTGAATCAGTGTAAAATAGTCGTGAATGCCATTGGTATGAAAAGCCAGCTGTTCAATTGTAACTTTTTTTAAAGCCGGTTGTAAGTTATTCAGGTAGTTGCCAATTGGATCACCTGGTTTTACTTTCTCTTCCTGAATTAGTTTTAAGATGCCCAGCCCGGTAAAAGTTTTAGATACTGATGCCACGTTGAAAAGGGTAGTGGAGGATTCAGTTTTTTCCCCATAAATCAAAAGCCGTTGCTGATCGGGGTTAGAATACCCCACTACAAATGATCCATAAGTCAACAGTTGATTTGATTTTAGCAATTGGTTAATCTCTTCTTTTTGTCCAAACAAGAAGACTGGGATAAGGAAAAAGCAAATAATGAAGTATCGCATTACAATCACTTACAATAATAGAATCATTTGGTTCAATTGCTACAAAAGTTAATCGAAGGCTTATTAAGGTCTGAATATCAGCAGCGTCTGAGGAATGATATTAATCGATACATTTGAGGGAATTAAAATCTACACCATGTTTAAGAAAATAGTATTCTCTGCATTTGTTATTTCCATTGGGTTAAGTTGTTTTGGTCAGACCAAGGCAAAATTCTATACCACCAAAGGTGATTTTGTCGTGTACCTGGAGGATACCTTGTCACCAATAACCGCAGGTAATTTTATAAAGCTTGTCAACGAAAAATATTACGATGGAGTATTGTTCCATAGAGTTATAGACAACTTTATGATTCAAGGCGGTAGGGGAGCAACCAAACCAGCCATACAGGATGAATTTATAACCGGACTTAGTAATGTAAAAGGAACAATTTCCATGGCCAATGCAGGCCCAAATAGTGGTACCACTCAGTTTTTTATTAACCTGATAGACAACACCCGATTGGATTGGGACAAAGCACCTTCAACTTCCAAACATCCCGTTTTCGGACACGTTGTTGAAGGGTTTCCCGTAGTTCAAACCATTGGTAAAGTACCAACTACAGGAAGAACCGGTAATCCTGCTGATAAGCCACTAACTGATGTGGTAATGGATAGCGTACGTATAGTTATCCCAGAGCCTCCTTCGTCTGTCAACTCTCTGAATGCTCAAAAAATAAGTTTGAACGTCTATCCAAATCCGGCACGGGATAACCTGTCTGTTTATACTAATGGATCGTTGCCTTATCGGATTGAATTGATTGATGTTACCGGTAAAGTTGTACTTGAAGATCAACTATTGGAAAAAGGAGGAAATCAAATAGACATTTCAAACCTAAAAGATGGCTTGTACGTCTTACGGGCAAATTATGCTGACAGCTATATAACCAAGCGAATTGTAATCAGGAGATAATCAATCCTGAGCCATGATGCTTCATTTGTGAACCAAAAAAGGGGTTTCGTAGGCAACCCCCATATTTATTTTGCGTATTTACATTGTCCCAAGCAACTTATGTTGAGTTATCAGGTTGAACTCAATTTTGTAAGATGCAAAAATCAAATAATGTCAGGGTTATGCAAATTGTGCTGCTGTTGGCATTATTTGGTTTAAGCACCGACCTGGTCACAGCTTAAAGCGGATGGTTAGAAACTAAAGAGCCCGTTTATGTTGTTAAGGTAAGGCACGACAGGAATTACCATTTATCCTTTTTATTCTGCATGACTAAATCGAATATCTATTTTTGAGAAAATATAAATATCAGATATGAAAAAATTACTTACCCTTACATTATTGTCAATGTTGACCATTGGCTTACAAGCTCAATACCTGGATGTAACAGACATCTTTTTTACTAAGGCTGGTGGGAGTGCAAGCAACCCTCTGCCTTCTAATGATTTAACTCCTGGTGATACCGTGACCCTTTGGTTTGTTTTTAAAAATAATTTATCAGGCGCACAGGACCTTAAGATGGGAGATTCGTTAACCTTTGGCTGGTCCATTGATGGTACTGATCAGGGGACATTAATCATGTCCAGTTTAACTGCTGACCTGACTAATGGGAGTTCTATAAATGCTTTCTTAAGAAACAATTATGTGCTGCCAACTACGCCCGGTTTTAGTTTGAAAATTTGTGCCTGGCCATTATACAATCCATATGCTGCCAATACCGATCCTAACAACGGAAGGTACTGTAGTGATTTTAAAGGAAGGATACCTTCCTCATTGGGATGGCTAAATTCGGATGAGAGAAGTTTTGTCGTTGTAAACCATTCCTTGAATTTCAACTTTGGATCGGGGAACGAATCAAATGCAATTGAACTGTTTAGCCTGACAGGAGCAAGAGTAGGTCAATACTTTGTTGGTCAGTCCGGTAACATTGCTTTAGACGCGAATTTGAAATCGGGAATTTACATTTTAAAAGCAACAGCTGATGGTGAAATAAGCACCCAGAAAATCTACATTCCTTAGGATAAGGATCATTTAATAATTTGAAAGGGGGAAGTCTTGGCTTCCCCTTTTTTTATTATCACAAACAGAACGGGTTAGCTTTCCTTCTCGCTCAATTCCAGCCAACGATCAGTTTTTGTATCCAGCTCTTCCATGAGCCTGCCCAACTCATCCGAGAGCTTCATCATTTTGTCAGCATCAGAGATACCTGCCTCAAATTCGGCATTGATTTCATTCTTCCGTTTCTCCATCTTTTCGATTTCAATTTCCAGAATTCCCAATTCTCTCTTTTCGTTATAGCTTAGTTTATTGCTCCGGTCGGCTTTTGGCTTTTCCTTTTTCCGCGGGTCGCTTGGTGAAATGGCAGAGGCACTAACATCTTCATTTGGTTGCTTTTTCCATTCCCTCCACCGCGAATAGTTTCCCGGGAAATCCTTTATGGGAATTCCTCCTTCTATAACAAACAAGTGATCAACCAACTTGTCCATAAAGTAACGATCGTGGCTTACTATAATCACACACCCAGGAAAATCCAGTAAGAAGTTTTCAAGTACCTGAAGGGTCATAATGTCCAGGTCATTCGTTGGTTCATCAAGAATTAATACGTTGGGATTTTTCATCAGTACCTTAAGCAGGTGAAGCCTTCTCTTTTCACCTCCGCTTAACTTGTCAATTCGATTGTAGTGCATCGACCGAGGAAACAGAAATCGTTCAAGCAATTGGGACGCGGTTAGTTTTTTGCCCTTAGCCAGGGGCAGGTACTCAGCCACTTTTTTAATGACTTCAAGAACCCTGTCTCCCGGTTTAAATTGTAACCCATCCTGCCGATAATATCCAATCAACACGGTGTCTCCAACTACCACCTTTCCCGAACTCGGTTCCAGGTTGTTGGTAATGAGGTTTAAAAACGAAGACTTGCCGGCTCCGTTAGGGCCTATTATGCCCACTTTTTCGCCTCGCTGAAACTTGTACGAAAAACCCTCAAAAAGTACCTTTTCGCCAAATTGTTTCGAGACATTATGAAATTCAAGGATTTTGCTTCCGAGACGTTCCATATTGAATTCCAGCTCAACTTCTCGTTCATTAACCCTTTTTTTAGCTACTTCTTCAATACCATAAAAAGAATCGATTCTGGCCTTCGATTTTGTGGTTCGTGCTTTGGGCTGACGACGCATCCAGTCGAGTTCTTTTCGGTATAGGTTTTTAGCCTTTTCAATTTCACTCTTTTCAATCTGTTTCCGCTCTTCCCGTTTTTCAAGAAAGTAGGAGTAATTCCCCTTGTACGAGTACAGGCCGTAGTCGTCCATTTCCAGGATTACGTTACAGACGTTTTCCAAAAAATAGCGATCGTGCGTAACCATCAATAGGGTCAGCTTTTCAGAAATTAGAAACTTCTCCAGCCACTCGATCATTTCCAGGTCCAGGTGGTTAGTTGGTTCGTCCAGGATCAAAAAATCCGGTTCATCGATAAGCACCTTTGCCAGCGCCAATCGCTTAACCTGGCCACCAGATAATTCTTTGATTCGGGCATCCAGGCTGTCTACTTTTAATTCACTCAGGATACTCTTAACACGTACTTCGTGATCCCAGGCTTTTAGTTCTTCAATTTTGTCCAATGCCTTTTGAAACCGGTCTCCTTCAATACCATGTTCTATGCAGTCTTCGTATTCGCGAATGGCTTTAAGAATTGGGTTTTCACTTTGAAAAACGGCATCCCAAATGGTAAGCTCCGGATCAAAATAGGGGTCTTGCAATAGAAATCGAACCGAAATGCCTTTTCGCCAGACCACCTGACCCGTATCCGGTGTATCCAATCCGGCAATCATATTGAGTAGGGTAGATTTACCAGTTCCATTTTTGGCAACCAGGGCAAGTTTTTCACCTTTCGCCATTCCAAAGGACAGCGTTTTTAATATTTCCCGATCGCCAAATCGTTTGGATATTTCTTCAACGGACAAATAATTCATTGCGCCAAATATCCCATTTTAAGAAAGACCTTTTCAAACTTCACCTGCAATAGTTTGTTTTGCTCCAAATCATCACGATATTTATTTATGCATCGATCCAGTCGCATTCTAAATTCATTGACATTGACGCTGAATTTTGTTCTACTCGCGGATTCTAGAAACTGACCATCGTTTTGTATTTGAAATCGGACTTCCTTTTTACCCGATGGGTCGAAAGAGTGAAGGACGACTGAGTGCATACAGGCATTTCGAAAAAGAAGTAATACTTGCGTCATCTCCCTATTGTGTGGAAAGTAGTCCCTCAGGAAGTTTTTTAATCTTTTTGTAGCCTGTTGGTTTCCAAGTTGTCCCGAATAAAACCGAGACAGCATCTCTATCGTAGCCCACAGCATCATGCAGTAGGCCTGTGTTGTACTTGAGCCAGAAACTTTTAAGTTTTCAATCTCATCCAAAGCCTTTGACAGAGGAGAAATTTTGTCCTCCAGGATGGTACGTCCAAAAAAGAAGTCAATTTTTGATTCAGTAGTCAACGGTTCTGTAGCTTTCGTTTTCATCACCGTCATAAATGCTGAGGTAACTCTTAAATCTGGATTCTGCAATGTTACCATCAACAACGGCTTGCTTA
>CEQS01026569.1_pt1 | contig 13798 bp, 12 predicted proteins | sample 530981 | NCBI WGS metagenome assembly CEQS01 (sample SAMEA2621176, study PRJEB7988) | marine metagenome | biome: marine biome (ENVO:00000447); feature: mesopelagic zone (ENVO:00000213); material: "saline water (ENVO:00002010), including plankton (ENVO:xxxxxxxx)" | depth 800 m
TTCTCAAGGTTAATGGGGTATTTAGATAAAATAGCCATTGCGTAATGGCCTTCAAAAAAACCAAAACCTTGCGCATCGCCCATTATAGCGGTTTTTTTACCGTTGTTATCAAGGTCAAATTCAGTAGCAAGGCCTGTATTTACAGGGGCAATAAAACTGTATGGGTAATCAATGGGGGCTTGTTTATTTTGGCTTACATTTAAAAACTGGCGTTTAAAATAATCTATACCTTGCGCTTTTGGTACGTAGTCAAACTCGTTTAATAAAATAATGTCAGGGCGAACACGCTGAATTATTTCGGCTATATTTTTTATTTGCTGGTGGTTTGATTTTAGTGCATTAACTAGCGCATCGGGGTTAACTTTCTCGCCTTTTGGCGTGTGATTAGTTGCATCCATACTCACATTAAAGGTGGCAATACGAAGGCTTTGGCTGGCTGTAGCATTTAAACTAAATGAAGCGGCAATGGCTAATGCGCCATAAAGTATGTTTAGTTTCATTTTTTTACTTCAAAAAATTAAAAAATAGACTTTACCAGTATTACACAATTAATACCTATTTTTATGACAAAAAAATACCGGCTTAAGCCGGTATTTAATAAGTTAATTGCAGCCTTTACTCACTTAGCATAAGTGCAGTAGCAGTTTTTAAAATGCCGGGGTACGCTTGCTCAGGTAAGTAATCGGTAAGTTGCCCAAGCTTATCGGCAAGTTTATTAATGTTATCTGCAGATACATTAATATGCCCCATTTTACGCCCAGGTTTTGCCGTTTTTCCGTACCAGTGGCTGGTTACATCACTGACTGTTAAAACCTCGGTAGGAATATATCCTTGCCCCAGCACGTTAATCATAGCGGTAATATGCTTAAGCTCTGTACTACCTAGTGGTAAACCCGCTACAGCTCGCATGTGGTTTTCGAACTGCGAACAATGGCAGCCTTGCTGTGTCCAGTGCCCTGAGTTATGAACTCGCGGCGCAATTTCATTCACCAGTAAAGTGCCGTTTACATCAAAAAACTCAATGGCAAGTACGCCAACATAATTAAGCTCGTTGGCAATTTTTGTAAATGCACTATGGGCCTGCTGCTCAACCAGCGTGTTATTTTTACCTGCAATCGACAAAGTAAGCACGCCGTTGGTGTGCTCGTTTTCAGTAATTGGGTAAATAGCCACATTACCTTGCTTATCGCGTGCACCAATAATAGAGACTTCACGATCAAACGGGATCATTTTTTCAGCAATAATGCTGTGTGGTGCATCCTGTGTGCCAGAGGCAATAAAATCAGCCATTTCTGACCAAATTTGCTCTATTTGGTCATCTGATTTTAAACGCCACTGCCCTTTACCATCGTACCCTGCTTGGCACGTTTTAATAACCAGCGGTTTGCCTAGGGTTTTAACCGCTAACTCTAAATGCGCTTTTTCTGTGATCAGTTGATACGGCGCACACGCTACGTTTGTTTTATCTAGTAGCGATTTTTCTAATGCGCGGTCGCCACCGGTTTTAATGGCAGCTTTACCTGGGTAAAACTTATTACTGTTGCAGCACAGTGTAAGTACATCATCGGGGATATGCTCAAACTCTGCGGTAATCGCATCAGCGTCACTAATTGCCTGCTCAAGTGTGGTTGTGTAAATTTCACCGGTTAGCGGATGCATAATTTTTTGGCTGCCTACATCGTACGCAACCACATTTAAATTAAGGGGGGCGCCTGCTAGGCTCATCATTCGTGCAAGTTGGCCGGCACCTAAAATTAAAATTTTCATTTTTACTCTGCAGGATTAGGGTTAGCTAAAATAGTCTCGGTTTGCTCTATACGAAATGCTTCAATTTTTGCAAAAATTTCTGGGTTTTGGCACCCTAAAATTTGTGCAGCAAGTAAACCTGCGTTAGCAGCGCCTGGCTCACCAATAGCAAGTGTACCCACGGCTACGCCTTTTGGCATTTGGCAAATAGATAATAATGAATCTACACCGTTTAAGGCTTTAGATTTAACCGGTACACCAAGCACAGGAAGCGATGTAAATGCCGCTGCCATACCTGGTAAATGCGCAGCACCACCGGCGCCAGCAATAATCACTTTTATGCCACGATCTGCGGCTGAATTTGCATAATCTGCAAGAAGTTGAGGAGTGCGGTGCGCAGAGACCACTTTTGTTTCGTACTCAATACCAAATTTTTCGAGCATGAGCGCTGCGTGTTCCATGGTTGGCCAATCTGATTTAGAACCCATAATAATGCCAACAGTCATAAATACTCCTCAGTAATGTATTTTAAAAATAGCGGACTTATGTCCGGTTTTAGGCGGGTATTATACCCAAACCAAGTTTAATTGCGACTCACAAAAACAAAAAAAGCCACGTTTAAACATGGCTTTTAAAGGGTTGCAGTTACAAAGTGCTTATACTTCTTTGCTTGCTAGGTATTCGCTGTAGTTGCCTCTAAAGTCAATCACCTGGCCGTCTTTTATCTCCCAAATGCGGGTAGCAACCGATGATACAAACTGGCGATCGTGCGATACAAACAATAATGTGCCTTCGTACGCTTCTAATGCAAGGTTTAACGCCTCGATAGACTCCATATCCATGTGGTTTGTTGGCTCATCCATTAACAATATATTTGGTTTATGCATCATAATTTTACCAAATAACATACGGCCTTGTTCACCACCTGAAATAACCTTTACAGACTTTTTAATATCGTTTTGCGAAAACAACATGCGTCCTAAAAAGCCACGAACCACTTGCTCGTCGTCGCCTTCTTGTTGCCATTGCTCCATCCACTCAAACAAGTTCATGTCTTTTTCAAACTCGTCAGCATGATCTTGCGCGTAGTAACCAATATTGGCATTTTCAGACCACTTAAACTCGCCCGACTTAGGTGCTAAACGCCCAGCAAGCGTATTAAGTAATGTTGTTTTACCTACACCGTTTTCACCGATAATAGCAATGCGCTCGCCTACTTCTACTAAACCTTCTAAATTTGAAAACAACGTATTGTCTTCAAAACCTTGGCTTAGGTTGGTCATTTCTAATGCATTACGAAATAGCTGCTTTTCTTGCTCAAAGCGAATAAACGGCGATTGGCGAGAAGAGGCTTTTACTTCTTCTAGTTGAATTTTATCAATACGTTTTGCGCGTGACGTTGCTTGTTTTGCCTTTGACGCGTTTGCAGAAAAGCGCGATACAAACTGTTGTAGTTCGGCAATTTGACTTTTCTTTTTCGCGTTTTCACTTAATAGGCGCTCACGTGCTTGTGTTGCTGCAAACATGTACTCATCGTAGTTACCTGGGTAAATACGAAGCTCGCCGTAATCAATATCAGCCATGTGGGTACATACTGAGTTTAAAAAGTGACGGTCATGCGAGATGATGATCATGGTGCAGTCGCGTTGATTAAGCACATCTTCTAACCATTTAATGGTGTAAATGTCCAAGTTATTGGTTGGCTCATCAAGTAGCATAATATCAGGGTCAGAAAACAGCACTTGGGCAAGTAACACACGTAGTTTAAAACCGGGTGCTATTTCAGACATTGGGCCGTAATGCTGCTCTGTTGAAATACCTACCCCTAATAAAAGCTCACCGGCTTTAGACTCAGCTGAATAGCCGTCCATTTCGGCAAATTCAGTTTCTAAATCGGCTACTTTCATGCCGTCTTCTTCACTCATCTCTGGTAATGAGTAAATGCGATCGCGCTCTTGTTTAATATCCCATAATTCTTTATGGCCCATGATCACAGTATCAATTACAGAGTATTCTTCGTAAGCAAACTGGTCTTGGTTTAGTTTAGCCACACGTTCATTTGGATCTGTACTTACGTTACCTGCAGAGGGCTCTAGTTCGCCACTTAGGATTTTCATAAATGTAGATTTACCACAGCCGTTTGCACCAATTAAACCGTAACGGTTTCCTTCGCCAAACTTTGCAGATATGTTTTCAAATAACGGTTTAGCACCAAATTGCATGGTGATGTTAGCTGTACTAATAATAGCGCTACCCTCCAAGGGGACATGATGTATTTAAATTGCGCGCAGTTTAAACTAAATACAGCTTTTTTTCTATGAAAGTTTAAGGTTGAAAGCGTATGAACTATGCCCTATTCCACTCATTAAAGGCGTAAATTAATGCCTAACAAATAGTGCCTAAAAACGTAATTAAGCCAGTGAATGCTTATTCAACTAAAAAAATGCGCTTAGCTAAAAATAATAGCGCGATTTGTGCGCCATATCAGGGTTTAAATTTTAATTAATAAACCCGTTTAACTTAATAAGTCGATTGTTTATCGCAAAGCATTTTAAAAAACAGATAACTGGGTATATATTTATGATATAAAATGCTTTTTAGAGTTTTTGCACTAGCGTTTTATTTTTATCCAACATGAAAAAACTCAATTTAATACCCACTTACTTGCGCTATTTTCAGCACTATTTACGTAGTTTTTAATCAAAAAAAACATATCCCTTAACAGATAAAAAACACCATTAACCTCCAGTGAATATTTATTCATTTTTGGCGCTAATTTCATTGATTATTTTTCACTTTTGAGCCCATTAGGGCTTTGCTAGTCTTCATGCCTTATAAATTTAATGTCACTTTTTAAAGTTAATACACACAAGGCATCACAAATGATTAAAAACTTTGTAACCCTACTATTAGGAACAAGCATAGTAGTTGCGCCAGCTGCTTCAGCAGTAGAGCTCTATAAGGATGAAAAGAACACTATTAAAGTAGGTGGTTACCTTGATGTGCGCGTTATTAATACGCAAAACCAAACCGAAGTGGTAAATGGTACATCGCGTATAAACTTTGGCTTTACTCGCCAACTTAAAAAAGACTGGTCGGCACTAGCGCTAGTTGAATGGGGTGTAAACCCTGTTGGTAGTAGCGATATTATTTACAATAACCGCTTTGAATCTATTCAAGATGAGTTTTTATATAACCGTTTAGGTTATGCTGGCCTTTCGCACGAAAAGTACGGGCAAATTACCATTGGTAAACAATGGGGTGCGTGGTACGACGTAGTTTATGGCACCAATAACAGCTTTGTATGGGATGGTAATGCTGCGGGTGTTTACACATACAATAAAGACGACGGTGCAGTAAATGGTACTGGCCGTGGTGATAAACTAATTCAATACCGTAATAGCTACAACGACTTTAGCTTTGCAGTTCAAGCGCAACTTAAAAACAGCGAATTTTATACCTGTGATGTTGATGACATTTCTGAAGAAGCGTGTGAAGCCCTGTGGAATGATGGCGACAGCGCAGCTCAAGAAGTAGAGTTTAACTACACCTTTGGTGGGTCTGTAACTTATAACGCAACCGACATGCTAACGTTAACAGCAGGCGTAAACCGTGGTGAATTTGATGTAACGTATGGCGATGGCACAACACAAACTGTTGAAGACATAATTTTTGGTGCGGGTGTAATGTGGGGCAGCATTGAAAAACCAGGTTTATACGTTGCCGCTAACATAAATAAAAGCGAAAACCACGATACCGATAATCTAGGGCGCTTAATTAAAGACTCTATTGGTGTAGAAACCTTTATGTCGTACCGTTTTGATAACGATGTGCGCCCTTTTGTGGCTTATAACATTTTAGATGCCGGTGACGATTACGTTATTCAACCTAACTTTAATACCGATCCTAATGATGTATTCAAACGTCAATTTGCTGTGATTGGTGTTCATTACTTAATTGACGAAAACACCATTGCCTACGCTGAAGCCCGTAAAGATTTTAGCGACTTTGAAAGTGATGACAAAGACCAGCAATCACAAATGGAAGCGTCAGAAGACGACGGGATTGCATTTGGTTTTAGATACAAGTTTTAATTTCCCACCATAACAACACACAAAGCCCAGCTATATGCTGGGCTTTTTTATTTTAAACGTTAAATGATGAAAAAATTTAAATGTTTGAATGCGTTAACAATCGCTATTATTTGTTATAACACTTTATAAAAGCTGTGTGCGCTGCGTATTAATAATGCCTGTAAACATGCTTACAAATTCACCCGAAAATTAATGGAGAGAAAATGAGTTCACTCAAAACCGCCGGTAATTTTACTCTACTATGCATTGCCAGCTTAACCATAATGGTTGGCACCCTATTAGCGCCGGGTTTAGTTACCATTGCTGATGGCCTAGGCATACAAAGCAACAGCGTATTATTAATTACTTTACCTTCTTTAGGTGCGGTGGTGTTTGCCCCACTAGCCGGAAGATTAATAGACAAGTACGGCGCATATCCTTTACTTATAATAGGTTTATTTTTATACGGATTAGTGGGTGCATGTGCTTACTTTTTACATGGCCCAACCTTAGTATTTATTAATCGTTTTGCATTAGGTGGTATTACAGCAATAGTGATGGCAAGTTGCACCGTATTAATTTCAACGTGGTACAGCGGCGAAGCCCGACTGAATATGATTGCCAAACAAGGTATGGCGATAGAGCTAGGTGGCGTTATATTTTTATTTTTAGGCGGTGTTTTAGCGTCAATGTATTGGGGATTACCCCTTGCTTTATATTTAATTGCTTGGGTATTTTTAGCTATGTTGCTCATGTTTGTCCCCCGTAAGCAGCAATTGAACGCCCAAAACACAGAGCAAACTCAACAAATAAAAAAGAGCCATTCAAACGCATTAACGCTTAAAGGGGTGTATATAGTATCAACCCTAGCTATGACCATATTTTTTACCTCAACCGTGCTTTTACCTATTACCTTGCACGCACTAAATTTTAACGAGTCTGAAATAGGCCAACTATTGGCTTTTATATCGTTAATTGCGGTATTTACAGCGGGATTTATGCCTAAAGCAACTAAACGCCTTAGTGAGAAAAATGTATTAGCAATCGCATTTTTTGCCTTTGGTTTATCATACCTTTGCTTTATACAATCAAGTACATTGATATTAGTATTAGGCGCGCTATTAATTGGTATTGGCTTTGGTTTTAGCATTCCTCTTTTAAACCACATGACCGTAGAGCTAAGCCCTGAAAATGTTCGCGGACGTAACTTATCGTATTTTACTATGGCGGTGTTCTCCGGTCAGTTTTTTACCTCTTTTATGGAGTACATACCTGGGGGTGAACATAACGTATTTATAATATGCAGTATTTTAAGCGCCGTTGTAGCTATCGCCCTTCTTGTAAAACCTAAAGCGCACTAAGCAGCAATCAATAACCGGTAAAATTATTAAATTAAGTAGCCAATTACCCCCTATTTATTGGCTACTTTTATTCTCCTTACTCTTTAGCTAAGTTAAGCACTTAATAACAATTTAGTATGATGTGTTCTTTTACTATAAAGCCACCAGCAATGGTTGTTGCTTTAGTTAATTGCATTGTAAAGTCAGTTTTTTAGCCTTAGCAAACAAGTATTAATTAAAGCGATTATAAGCAAAAAGGCATGAACTGTATATAAATACAGTGCATGCCTTTTTTATAACAAACCTTAAGGTTGATCAGGGCCCTAGTGTTACCCACTGCTTAACTTCAAGTGCAGTCATTATCAGCTCTACAGAAAAAGCGGCCAGTATCATCCCCATCACACGGGTTAAAATAGACGCCCCGCCAATACCAATTAGCTTTATAATTTTGCTCGACAGCAACAACAAAATTAAGGTTACACCCAACACTGCCAGTGTAATTAACGCTGTGCCTATTTGGGTTGTAATTGGGTGAATGTGATTATCGGTAAGTAATATAACGGCTAAAATAGCCCCTGGTGTGGCAGTAGCAGGTATAGCAAGCGGAAACACCGCGATATCGTGCCCTGGGTCTTGTTTTGCTTTATTTGAATCATTGCCAAATATCATTTGTAAGCCAAACAAAAATAAAATTATCCCGCCCCCTAACTGAAACGATACCAGCCGTATACCCATCGCATTTAAAATAAGCTGCCCTATTAAAATAGAGCCAAGTAATACAGCGCCTGCATATAGCACAGTTTTAAACGCAGTTTTACGACGTTGTTGATCACTTAAATGAGAAGTGAGCGCAGCAAAAAGCGCCATAGTCCCTATTGGGTCAATAGTAGCCCAAATAACGAGGGCATCTTGAGATAGTTTTTCTAGCATATAAAATCCTTGTTAAGCGAACACGTTTTAAAAACTCGGGTAACAAATTCATTTGCTTACGCTTAACTATAAGCCAAATTGGCTATTTTTTATATTGCATTTGTTCCTCTTATGATGAAATTTACTAACGTGTATAATGTAAATGCAGCACTAATACATGACTAATGCAGTACTAAACGTGTTTATACCAAATAGAATGCTCACCCAAGCTAAAGCCTAATTTAACTAATAAGTTATGCGAACGCGCATTATGTGCACTTACCTGCGCCGCTAAGTAATTAAGCGGTATAACCTCTTTAAGCGTTTTAACAAAGCCGGTTATTACCTCAAACATAATGCCCTTATCCCAATACATAGGATCAAGCTCAAACCCAATAAACGCCCTACTTTTACAAGGCGATAAATTATAAAGCCCGCAGGTTCCCATAAGTTTGCCATTTATATTATGTTCAATAGCCACTCTTATCACTTCGCCTTCGTAATAGGCGGTAATATCGTCTTGTATTAATTGCTTAATTTGGCATTTACTTAATGGGGTTTTATAGTCGTTAAATTCGCTCACTTGCGGGTGATTCAAAATAGAAAATAACTGCGGGGCATGCTTATGAGTAATTAAACGCAATGTAACGCGTTCAAGCTGAGTTGTTTTAAACATTTTATACAGGAGTTAAAATAGCGCTTTATGGTTAAGCATTATTAACTTACCATAGCGTATTCACAAGCATTATCTTTATAGCCAATATTGAGAGCAATAATGAGCGACGATTTTAAAGTAATTCAACCTACCACAACCGTATACTGCCCTAAACGTGGTGAGGGCTGGACCCTAACAGGCATTACTAATATAAACGAGTTTACCTCGGTAATGTTTGACGGCACACGTTATACACTCCCCGCACGCGAAATAGTAGAAGAGCTGTTACCAAACCAACTAGCCCGAGAGCAAAATAATAGCTAGCACCCGTGTATAAACGGTAGTGGCTGCCACTGTGCAGCCACCTATATAAAGAGTAACTAATGATTAAAATGTATCGTCTTCACTGTATACATTTACTTTTAACTCGTCTTCATCTTCAAAAACAACAAACGAAATAGGCTTACAACATACTTGGCAGTCTTCTATGTATTGCTCGCCAATATCTGCCGCGTCTAATAATACTTCTATGCTTTCGCCGCAATACGGGCAACTTATCGATTTTTCGGTTAACTGGTTCATTTAACACCTGTTACTTTTATCTCAATACTTTCACTTTATTAAACACACTCTAATAATACAACATTGTGCTACAGAGGTTAGCTAATGTACGTATGGCCGTAATTACAAACCATTACGTATATTACTTTTTCCGCTATTGGCGTTAGCCTACTAAAAACAATGAAATAGGTTTTACAGTTAAAAGGTCTAGCTATTAAGAATATGTATTTAAACTCATACTAGAGGTAGATTATTTTATGAAAAAATCACTTACGCTTGCATTAACATCTGCCGCAATGTTGTTTAGCACCTTTTCACATGCAGCCAAAACCGAAAAAGCAGTTTTAGCCGGTGGATGTTTTTGGTGTATGGAAAGCGACTTTGAAAAGCTCAAAGGCGTAAAAGATGTTATATCGGGTTTTACAGGCGGTAAAATTAAAAACCCGACCTACAATGGTAACCATCAAGGCCATTATGAAGCAGTACAAATTACTTACGACCCTGATGTAGTAAGCTACAAAGGCATACTTGATCATTTTTGGGTAAATATTGATCCCTTTGATGCCAAAGGCCAATTTTGCGATAAAGGCCCAAGTTATTTAAGCGCCATATTTGTAGCTAACGATCAAGAGCGCAAAATAGCAGAGCAAACCAAACAGGCCGTGATAGCAGAGTTCCCAAATCAAACAGTAGTCACGCCAATACTTAATGCCAGCACTTTTTACCCAATTAAAGGTAAAGAAAGCTACCATCAGGATTATTATAAAAATAACCCCATACGCTACAATACCTACCGCTGGCGCTGCGGACGCGATAACCGCCTAGAAGAAATTTGGGGCGATAGAGTCACACATTAAAAATCTATAGTTAAACGCTTGATGGGTTTACACAAACCCATCTCCATTGCAGCTAACTGCTAATTCTATTCATTCCGCCCCTAATTATAAACATTATTTTGATACTGTTTCCTAAAACAGCTTATTTATCTAACTTTATAAATATAATAAATTGCACTCCTAGATTGATAAAACCTAATTCAACAACTGGAGTTACACATTATGTCTGCCACCCAATTACAACTTGCTCGTGCTCTAGCGTTACCTTCGAGAGAGGCCATGTTAAATCGTGAGCACTCTGTACAGCATTTTTGGTACAACAACGACCAACTACTTACACAAGCCTGGAAAGAGTGGGAAGAAACCGAAGTAGATACAACCACCTTTACCTTGGACGATTCATTACTAGATAAAAACTTACGTGAAGCCGTTAATGCTGCATGGCAAGATCCATCTAAAGAGCATTTAGTAAAATCACTACTGGAAGAAGTAGCAACTGATGTGTATCAGTTTCAATTTTTTGATCCTGAGCGCCTAGCAGTTTTACGTGGTTACCTAGAAAAAGTATGGAATGCTAACATTCCTATGCGTCCACCATACGGTATTGTATTAAACCGCCGCGGCGCCATGCTCGACAAACGCTCAGAGGGCTATTTAGCTGCTCCTAGTTTTCAGGCATTTTATAACCAAGTATTAAATACATACATGCGCCCTATTTCACGTTTATTGTTTCCTGAAATCATAGGTTACGATACGCAAACGTTTGGTTTTTCTATTTATTACGACCCAAGTACAGATGCCTCTATTCGTCCGCATACCGATGCATCATCAGTAACATTAAATATTAATTTAAACTTACCTGGGGAAGAATTTAGCGGATCAGAGCTTGATTTTTACGACCAAGTAAACGCAAAAGTTGTACAACTTAGCTTTAAACCAGGCACCGCCATGATCCACAAAGGCAATGTACCACACGCGGCAAAACCTATAACCAGTGGCGACAGAACAAACCTAGTGTTATGGCTTTTTGGCGATAATGGCCGTATACCAGCGCCGGGTTCAAAACGTACAGATATTGATGCAAAAGAGCGTTGGACTACGCCAAAAACAACGCCAGACGGCTACGCACCTTTTTAAACGGTGCCAAGTTTAACCTTTTGTGCCTAATACTTGCCCATTAAAGATATTTAATAATACTTTAATGGGCTATTTACTTGTTACATAACCACTTAGTTACTATCTTTTTAGTATGCCAAGTTAATTTAAACAGCCTAATGAAGTTAAACTTTTTTATAATAACTACACTGCTTGTATCCTCTTTTGCCTGTGCATCGCCTACTAAACAAAAATTGGTTGTAGGTTTAGGCGAAACCCTACCACCTTTTGTAATGTCACATACCAACAGCGGGCTAACCCTCGATATTATTAAAGCCGCATTAACGCCTTTAGGGTATGAAATAGAGCCACGCTATTACCCTTATACTCGCCGCGCTAAAGAGTATATAGATGGAAAGCTCGACATACTAGCCGACATAAACTTAAGCACAGAAAACGGCAATCTCCTAAGCGGTTATATATCAAATGAAGCCTATGAATACGAAAACGTTGCGATAGCCCTAAGGAGCAAGCATTTTAACTTTACTAAAATCTCAGATTTAACACATTACAGCTTAATCTCGTGGCCCAGCGCCGGCATACATTTAGGTGAAGAGTATGCAAAAATGGCAAAAGCCAATACACAATATTACGAAGTGCACGACCAATCTCTTCAAGTTAAAATGCTTTTTTCAAACAAGGCTAATGTGATTCAAATGGATAAACAAAGTTTTGATTACTATCGCTCAACTCTTAAAGGTATTGATAGCACACAACCTGTAGATCACTTTGCGCTGTTTGGTAAAAGCCCTAGTGGCTATTTATTTAAATCAAAAAAATTACGTGATGACTTTAATATTCAGCTGCAAAAGTTAAAAAATTCAGGCGAGTACTCTAAAATATTAAAAAAATACAAACACGCCAAATAAAAAAGGTCGCTTTAACTAAGCGATCTTTTTACGTTTACAGCGCAAAATACCAATTAAAACTTATAAGAGGCAGAAAATTTAACGTTACGCGGTGTACCAGGTTGTACCCATGCATCGGCAAACGAGTTTGTGTAATACGTTTCATCAAACAGGTTATTTAGCTCAGCCGTAACACGAATTGCGTCTGTTACATCGTAATTTACAAATACACGCGCGGTTGTATAACTGGGTAGTTTAAAGTCGGTACCAAAATAGCCATTGCGTTCGTCTACAAATAATAGCCCGCCACCAAATTTAATTGCATTGCCATATAACTCGTCCGATTTAACAAGCTGCAAGCTAAGTTGATGCTCTGGTACATTTAAAAGTGACTCGCCGGCCTCTACTGTGTAGCCAAAGTTAGCATCAAAAAATGAGTTTTGTATTTGGGCATCTACATACGCATACGACGCCCAAATTTCTAAACTATCGCTAAGCTCACCCGTTAGGTCTAATTCTATTCCCTTACTTTGCGCTTCGCCTATGGCTGCGTAGGTAAACGCTGTTGGGTCATCTACTACTAGCATGTTGTCTTGATCTACTTTAAATACAGCAACGGTACCAAATAACGCGCCATCGTTAAGGGTAAATTTTACACCTAGCTCAGCAGAGGTAGATTGGTTTGGCTCAAAACCATCGCCATTGGTATCAGTGCCCGAAAGCGGGCGAAAGTTTTCGCCGTAGGCTGCATAAACAGATACATAATCACCGGCTTCATACACCACACCAAACTGCGGGCTCACGCGCGACTGCGTTTGTTTAGTATTAGTGCCTGCTAAACGGTTATTTAAGCGCTGCTCGTAATCATCAAAACGGGCACCAATACGAATATCTAACTTATCGGTTACGCTTATTTGGTCTTGAATAAATACCCCTACCGACTCTTGAATCTCTACGCGGTCGGTATTAGATGTAGGCGTTGGTAATTCATACGCGCCGTATACAGGCTTAAATACATTAATGTATTGATCGCCCCGTACACGTAAAATAAATTGATCGTTTTCAAATTTATCAGTATCAACACCCATAATTAAACGGTGCTCAAAACCGCCCAGCTCAAGGCTGCCGCTTAGCTCTGCACGCAATACATGGTATTGAGCATCAAAATCGCGGTAGCGCCTAAAGCGGTTTACTTCGCCATCAACTACGCCGCCAAACCCGGTTTCGGTTGCAAAGCCTTCCATAGAGGTATCACGGTAGTTTGCACCAAATAAAATGCTCCAGTTATCATCAAAGTCATGAATGTACTCTAACTGATGCCCTAGTACATCGGCTTCAATTGGGCCATCGCCCGGCTCACCTAAAAAGCGACTTTGTGGTATAAGCCCAAGTTCGCCATCTATGGCTAATACGCCTCTATCAAACGGCACTTCTTGGTCGCTGTATTCAAGCTCGTAAACAAGTTGGCTGCTGTCGTTAATATTCCACACTATTGACGGGCTAAAGCCGTGTTTAGTGGTTTCTATGGTGTCTCTAAAGCTCTCGGCGTCTTCGTAAAAACCAACCACTCTAATTGCAACGTCATCGTTAAGCGCCATGGTGTAATCTACATCGGCGCGGTAAGTATCAAAACTTGCTACCGAGAGCTTAATTTCACCTTGCGTATCAAACGTTG
>CEQS01163042.1_pt1 | contig 13758 bp, 10 predicted proteins | sample 530981 | NCBI WGS metagenome assembly CEQS01 (sample SAMEA2621176, study PRJEB7988) | marine metagenome | biome: marine biome (ENVO:00000447); feature: mesopelagic zone (ENVO:00000213); material: "saline water (ENVO:00002010), including plankton (ENVO:xxxxxxxx)" | depth 800 m
GAACGTTTTGGAGCATTGGTTATGCGCTTCTTTCACACCGAATTAGAAACCGTGTACGAAGAGTTCAATCGCGGACAAGATCAGGATGGAAGAAAGGTGTACTATGCCATGTTTAAAAACCTGTTTCCAGGACACCCTTACGGCGAACAAACAACCATTGGTGAGGCAGAACACCTGAAGAATCCTTCAATGGTTAATATCAGAAACTACTTCGACACTTATTACGCGCCTAACAACATGGCCATTTGCCTTTCGGGAGATTTTGAGTACGAAGAGGCGGCCGAGCTTATCGAAAAACACTGGGGAGATATGAAGGCCAATGAAGGTCTTACCCACCCCACTTTTGGCAAAATCCCGGAACTCTCTGAAATAAAACGCGTTACTGTTCTTGGACCGGATAAGGAAAACGTGAGCCTTGCGTTTCGACTGGAAGGAATGAACACCAAAGATGCTGACCTGGGAGAAATTCTTTCTCAAATGCTATATAATGGAAAAGCAGGGATGTTGGATTTGAACCTGAACCAGCAACAAAAAGTACTTCAATCGTATGCCTATACCAATTTTATGCTTGACTATGGTTTCCTTACTATGTATGCGACACTTAGGGATGGACAAAGTATGGAAGAGGCTGAAAGCCTACTATTGGATCAGTTAAATGCCATTAAAAAAGGTGAGTTTGAAGCCGAAACACTGGAGGCCATAATCAACAACATGAAGGTAGAGGCCATTGAAAAGAGAGAGTCTAACTGGAGAGCCTTTGACCTAATGGATGCATTTATTAGCGGAAAAGATTGGCTGGAAGTTTCAACAAAACTTAATCGATTGGAAAAAATTACCAAGGATGATATTGTGAAATTTGCCAATGAGCGATTCGCGGATAATTATGTCGCGATTTACAAAAAGGTTGGAGAAGACACGAATACCAAGAAGGTAGAAAAACCTCAGATTACACCTGTAGACTTAAACAAATCACTTACCTCAGACTACTTAAGTGAGTTTAGTGAAATACCTTCTTCTGAGCTAAAACCGGTATTCTTAGACTTCGATAAAGACATCAAGCAGGATAAATTAAACAACATTGATTTCAGAAGTATAAAAAACGAGGACAATGAACTTTTTAACCTGATGTATGTTTATGAAATGGGTTCTAATCATGACAAGGTTGCCGCATTAGCATTCGACTATTTGGAATACCTGGGAACCACTAAATACAGTGCAGAGGATTTGCAGAAAGAGTTTTATAAAAACGGACTTCGTTTTGGGGTATACAGTGGTGACCGAAGAACCTATGTGTACATGTCCGGACTTAAGAAATCTACTGAAAAAGGAATTGAGTTGCTGGAGCATATTTTAGCAGATGCTCAGCCAGATTCTATAGCCTACGTCAATTTTATTAACGGCTTGATGAAGAAGCGAGCTGATGCTAAGCGTGAAAAACGACGGATTCAGGGAGCTGCCATGCCAGCTTACGCCAAGTATGGAAAAAACAACCCGGTTACTAATATTCTTTCTGAGTCTGAGCTAAATGAGATCAACCCATCTCAGCTTACCGATAAAATTCATGAGTTGACTTCCATGGAACATCATATTTTCTACTACGGCAACCAATCGGGAGAAGAAGCAAAAGAGCTGGTGGCAAAATACCATCCAAAAGTAGAATCATTAAAACCCATACCGGCTTCTATTCCTTTGGTTGAATTGGACCAAACTGAGACAAAAGTACATTTGGTACACTGGGATCAGGTTCAAGCCGAGGTATTACTAGTTTGCAAGGATCAACCCTTTGATGTGAACATAATGCCTCTTGCCGATCTTTACAATTCTTACTACGGAAGAGGCTTGTCTTCCATAGTTTTCCAGGAAATTAGAGAAGCTAAGGGCCTTGCCTACACCGCCTACTCCAGTTACGTTCGACCTAAAACATTGAATGAATCCTATTACTTACAGAGTTACTTTGGAGCCCAGTCGGATAAACTCGGAGACGCCATGACTGCCATGATGGAGCTTCTTAACGAAATGCCTCAGGTTGAAAATCAGTTTGAAGCGAGTAAGAAGTCCATTATGAAAAGGATTGCAAGTGATCGTAGAATTAAGGATAGAAAGTTCTTTACTTACCTATCATACAAGCAATTGGGATTAAATAACGATGTACGAAAAACCATATACGAAGAGGTTCAAAAAGCAGACATGGCTTCTATGAAATCATTCTTTGATACTCATGTTAAAGGAAGGTCCTATACAATTATGGTTTTAGGAGATCGAAACCAGATAGACAAATCAGTTCTCGAAAAGTACGGTCCCGTTACAGAACTTAGTATGGAAGACATTTTCGGGTATTAAAAAAAGAGGTTAGCGTATTTTTCATATATTGCGCATTCTCGAATTTAAAGAGGGAATAATATGGCAAAGGAGAAAATAGAATTAGAATTCGAAATTAGATCTGCACCAGGGATATTATACAACCGATTAGTTACTCCAAGTGGACTCTCAGAATGGTTTGCGGACAATGTTATGATCAGCGAAGAACTATACACATTTGTTTGGGATGGTGCTGAAGAAGATGCAAGATTACTCATCGGAAGAGATCCCGAATTTGTCCGTTTTCAATGGGCCGAGGAAGATGATCCAAACATATTTTTCGAGTTCAGGATTCGAATTGATGATATGACCGGTGATGTAGCCCTTATTGTCACTGATTTTGTTGACGAAGATGAAGTAGAAGAAGCGACTAACTTATGGGAAAAGCAAGTTAGTAAGCTTAAAATGATTCTTGGATCATAATATTCAAATTAAAGACACGTTGTAAAAACCCGTTTAAGCTGAGCTAAAACGGGTTTTTTAATTTATTACAAATTGCCTCCCTATCTAATTTTAACTTTGCAGCGCAATAATCAAGTCTCTTGAAAAAGCTCTACATACTTGTAATAAAAACCTTTCTAGGACCTTTTATCCTAACTTTCTTCATTACCCTGTTTATCCTGGTTATGCAGTTTATGTGGGTATATATAGACGATATGGTGGGCAAAGGACTGGATTCGTTCACAGTACTCGAGCTATTATTTTTCGCAACTGCCAACTTAATTCCAATGGCACTGCCCCTGGCGGTCCTCCTCTCCTCTATCATGACATTTGGTAACCTGGGAGAAAACTACGAGTTGGTTGCTTTGAAAAGCTCAGGAATGAGTCTTCAGCGAATTATGTTTCCGCTTATTGTATTTATGATATTTCTAAGCATTGGAGCCTTTTATTTTTCCAATAATATCTGGCCCAAGGCTAACTTAAAATTCGCTAGTATACTTCACGATGTTCGAGCCAAAAAACCTGCCTTTGATATTCAGGATAATGTTTTCTACAAGGAAATTGGAGGGTTTGTTATTCATGTAAAGCACCGGGATAAAGAAACAGACGTATTACACGACATCACCATCTACGATCATTCTGATCAAAGAGGAAACACGCGGGTAATTAAGGCGAAACGAGGAACCATGGTTTTATCGGATAATCAACAGGCACTCAACTTTACTTTGATTGAAGGTAATTTGTATGACGAAATGGAGGGAAAAGATCACCCTCACTACCGATCATCCTTTGGAAAAAAGATTATTTCTTTTGACCTCAGTGATTTTAAACTCAAACGAAGCGATGAAGAGTTGTTCAAAAACAACTATAAAATGATGAATTTGAGCCGGTTATCAGCCGAAATTGATACGCTGTGGCTTAGATACGGTGAAAGAAGTGATGAATTTGAAACCAGCATGCTTAAGTCCATTTATTACATGAAAGACAGTATTTCATTGGACACGAGTTACCAGGAGTACTCACTAGCTGAGGACTGGATGTCGGGGGAATCGAAAAATAAAAAGCTGCAATACTTAAACTGGGCAAGCAACGTGCTCAGAACCACTAAGACTTACTCTGAATCATTTAATGGTGATTTAAAAAACCGAAAAAAGAATATCAACCGGGCATACATAGAGTGGCATAGAAAGTTTACACTTTCCATTGCCTGCCTCATTCTGTTTTTTATCGGAGCGCCACTTGGAGCTATTATTAGAAAAGGCGGGCTGGGAATGCCCGTTGTTATTTCTATCGTTTTCTTTCTCATATTTCACATGACCTCTATAAGTGGTGAAAAAATGGCTAAAAACGATCAGCTGGCAGTCTGGATAGGGATGTGGTTAAGTTCAGCCATATTATTCCCTATTGGAGCATTTCTGACCTTTAAAGCAACTACCGATAGTGCCATATTTGACGCAGGATTTTACAAAAGCATTTTAGGAAAACTACTTCGGATAGGATTCGTAAATAAGTGGGCAAACCGTGGAACAGAAGAAGCCTAGAATATTAGTATTGTTATCCAGAATCCCCTATCCTTTGGACAAGGGGGACAAACTAAGGGCATATCAGCAAATTCTGGGACTGAGCCAGGAATTTAGAATTGTACTGGTGTGTTTAAATACAGGTATTGCCGATCCGGAAGCATTTAAGTTACTCAATCCAATCTGCGAGAACGTTCATGTAATTCGACTCAATCGAATTTCCATTTATTGGCGCCTTTTTCTTAATGTTTTTAAGGACAAACCTTACCAAATTGCGTACTTCTATTCCAAAACAGCCCACAAAGAACTGGATTTTATTATTGAAAAATACCTACCTCAACGGTTTTATTGTCAGTTAATTAGGGTTGCAGAGTATGCTAAGAAATATAGCATTTTTGAAAAAACACTGGATTATATGGATGCGCTTTCGGCCGGTATGGAAAGAAGGGTTGAGTCTGCTCCATTAATTCTAAAACCAATGCTCAACAGCGAAGCCAAACGACTAAAAAAATACGAAGAGGATATATTTACCTCCTTTGAGAAGAAGACCATTATAAGCAAGTACGATCGGGATCAAATCGCCCACCCAAACCACGCTCAAATAAAGATTATTCCCAATGGCATTTCCGAAAACTACTTTGAGAAAATTGAAGTGGAAAAAGAATTCGATTTATGTTTTACCGGAAACATGTCCTACCCGCCCAATGTAAAAGGCGCCAACTATCTAATAAAGAAAATTTTACCGCTTATTAATGTACCGGAAAATATTCAGGTTCTGATAAGTGGAAAATCACCTTCTCCCCTCGTTAAACGGTTAGCAAAAAAGAATGTAACAATATCGGGTTGGGTTGAGGACATGAGGGTTTCGTACGCTAAAAGCAAGATTTTTGTAGCCCCTATGATTATTGGGAGTGGATTGCAAAACAAGCTCCTAGAGGCTATGGCACAGGGAATTCCATGTATTACCACATCATTGGCTAACGAAGCTCTTGCCGCAAAACCCAATAAGGAAATTCTTATTGCCAACTCACCGGAAGAATTCTCAGAACACATTAATCGGCTACTGGAAAACCCTGAATTAAGAAAAGAAATTGGACAATCTGGTCAGAACTACGTAAAACAAAACTTTTCGTGGAAATACTGGAATGATCAGCTGGTAGAATTTGTGCTTGAGAATTAAAACAGCACTATCGTACTATCGTTAACCTTCCAGTGTATACCTCGGTTTGGTACTCACAGTCGACCAAACTAATTCTATAAATGTAGTTGCCGGAAAGCGCTGGTTTGCCATCGACTGTTCCGTCCCATTCTCCATTAACATCAGTGGTTTCAAAAACGAGCTTACCCCAACGGTCTATCACCTTTAAGGAATAATCTCCAATGGTTCTTATTATAGGCTTCCAGGTCTCATTTAAACCATCCTGGTTCGGCGAAAAACTATTAGGAACCATAAGATGTTGTTTTAATCCTTTGGTCAATTCTTTTTCATCGTAGGCCACATTCCCGCATTTGTCCTCAACACGTACGGTATAAGTCCCTGGTTCTTCCACCAAAATCTTCCATACCGTATCACCCGTACTCCATTCATACTTATCGGCCCCAAAGGCTTCGGCCTTCAATTCGTATTTTTGATTAAAACAAAAGAAATCGTCTGGACCAAGATCTACATCTATGGTAGTGATATAATCAACATTGATATTATCACTCACGGAACCACAATGATTGGTAATGGTAACAGAATAAACCCCTTCCTCGGTAACCAACCTAAAAGTATCCGTACTTCCATCATCCCACTTATATACAGAAAGTGGGAATGTTGCAACGAGTAACATAGAATCACCTTTACACAATATCGTGTCTTCTCCTAATGAAACAGTAGCATTGTCAAAAGTTTCAACCATTGCCGAGTCTGAAGAAAAACAGCCATTGGCATCGGTTACCGATACCCAGAATTTCCCTGAATAATTAACTGATATCGTGTCGGTTGTATCACCTGAACTCCATTTGTAGGTTGTATAACCCTTTCCCGCGTCAAAAACAGCCCTTTCTCCCGTACATATGGTTTGATTTGGGCCTATCACTACATCTTTATGAGAATAAGTGAATAACTCAACCGTATCTACCCAATCACATAGCGCTGTATCTTTAGCGGTAAGCCAGTATTTTCCAGCCTTTTTTTCCATCATGGTTCGAGTAGTTTGTCCATTACTCCACTTATAGCTTTGGTAATGATCCTTGGGGCCAAAATAGGCACTATCTCCTTCACAAATGTATTTATCCGGATCTAAGACTATTTCAGGCCCAGTAATGTATGAAATATCTACTCCAAAGGCTAAAAAGTATGGCCCTCCATTATTAGTAGCTTTAATAGCAATTACATTCTTTCCAATTCTTAAATATGGGTTGATAAGTACGGAAATTGGTCTTGGACGTAAGCCTTGCCCAACTAAGGTACCATTTACATAAAGCTCATAATTATCATCAACAGAAAGCCTTGCTCCATTTATACCTTGCCATTCGCTTTTTACGCAATTACTCTTTAACTCAAATGACCATCTAAAATAGGCCGTATCAGAGTATGGCGAAACCCACATAGTATCAGTCCCTGGAGGTCTGTTTAATCCCGCCGGTCCAGCATATCCACTTTTAGATGGGACTCCCCAACCTGAATCATCAAACCAGATTTTATTCCAACCAATGGAATACTTTGAAGTAGCCTTCCAACCTGTACCTCCTGATACAATGCGATACTTTTGTGTATATCCTTCTAATCCAAAAAGGAACAAAATCAATACCAAAAACATCTTTTTTCCACTCATCATTTCCACGTGCAAAAATAGTAACCCTATAGGGCAATACGTATAAAGGGTTGTCAATTACTAACAACCCTTTTTTAAATAAAGCTACCGCTTAATGAACTGCTTCTTTTGATTTACGAAATACAAACTTTCCGTCAAACTGGTCCAAAATTACGTGATCTCCAATGCTTACATTTTTGCTCAACAATTCCTTGGATAGCATGTTGATCACTTGCTTTTGAAGCACCCTTTTTACTGGTCTTGCTCCATATTGAGGATCAAATCCGATTGTACTTAAATGATCGAGTACATCCTCGGAAAAAGTAATGTAAATGTCCTTTTCTTTCAACATTTTTTGAAGTCCCTGAAGCTGGATGTCCACAATCTTTCGTATGGCATCCTTCCCAAGTGGAGTAAACATGATGGTTTCGTCGATTCGGTTTACAAACTCGGGCTTCAGGGTTTGACGAACCAATCCCAATACATCAGTTTTCGTTTTTTCGAACAAACTAAAATCAGCATAATCATCAGCTTTATCATAGTTTTCCTGAATAATATGCCCACCTAAGTTCGAAGTCATAATTACAATCGAATTCTTAAAATTGGCCACCCGTCCTTTATTGTCTGTAAGTCGTCCATCGTCCAATACCTGAAGCAAGACATTAAACGCATCGGGGTGTGCTTTTTCAATTTCATCCAACAGGATTACCGAATAGGGTTTGCGCCTAACAGCTTCAGTTAGCTGACCGCCTTCATCGTACCCCACATACCCCGGAGGTGCTCCAACCAATCGGGACACTGAATGTCGTTCCTGGTATTCACTCATATCAATTCTCGTTAGGGCACTCTCGGTATCAAACAAAAACTCGGCAAGCGCCTTGGCCAATTCAGTTTTACCGACACCGGTTGTTCCTAAAAACAGAAAAGAGCCTATCGGACGATTCTGGTCTTGCAATCCTGCCCTACTCCTTCTTACGGCATCTGCAACCGCTACAATAGCTTCCTCCTGTCCAACAACCCGCTTGTGCAATTCTTGCTCGAGGTTTAATAACTTGTCAGCTTCGCTCTGTACCATTTTTGCTACTGGAATACCCGTCCATTTGGCTACCACCTCGGCAATATCTTCCCGGTCAACTTCTTCTTTAACCATTTGTGAACCACTGGCTTGTAATTCGGCAAGTTGACTTTCATATTGCTTAAGCATATCCTCTGCCTCCTGCAATTTTCCGTATCTAATTTCCGCAACCTTACCAAAATCGCCTTCCCGTTCCGCAAGCTGTGCTTCGTACTTCAGTGATTCGATTTGTTCCTTTACACTTTGAGTTCCATCAATCACTTCCTTCTCTCCTTCCCACTTGGCGCGTAATTCATCCTTAACTTCCTGCAGGTTAGCAATTTCTTGGGCAAGTAATTTTATTTTTTTGGTATCACCTTCACGTTTTATGCCCTCACGCTCAATTTCCAACTGACGAATTTTCCTTTCAACCTCGTCCAATTCTTCCGGAAGCGAATTAATTTGAATTCGAAGTTTCGCGGCTGATTCATCAATTAAATCAATCGCCTTATCTGGTAAAAACCGATCAGTGATGTATCGTTGGCTTAACTCAACAGCTGCAATAATCGACTCGTCTTTGATTCTCACCTTGTGATGCGTTTCGTATTTTTCCTTTAATCCACGCAATATGGATATGGCATCTTCTGCATCCGGTTCATCTACCATTACCTTTTGAAATCGGCGTTCCAGAGCCTTGTCTTTTTCAAAAAACTTTTGGTATTCAGCCAGCGTGGTTGCTCCAACCGAACGTAATTCTCCGCGAGCAAGTGCCGGTTTCAGAATATTAGCGGCATCCATTGCTCCTTCTCCACCTCCTGCACCTACCAGGGTATGAATTTCATCGATAAACAAAATGATTTTACCATCGCTTGATGTAACTTCTTTAACCACTGCTTTCAGGCGTTCTTCAAATTCACCTTTGTATTTTGCTCCGGCTATAAGTGCTCCCATATCGAGAGAATAAATCTCCTTGTCTTTCAGGTTTTCCGGAACATCACCTCCAATAATTCTATGGGCAAGACCCTCGGCAATTGCAGTTTTACCAACACCAGGTTCACCCACAAGAATTGGGTTATTTTTGGTTCTTCTGGTCAAAATTTGAAGAATTCTTCTTATTTCATCATCCCTACCAATAACCGGATCCAACTTACCGTTCTCTGCTTGTTGGTTTAGGTTAATTGCATATTTAGCAAGGCTATTATATGTTTCTTCAGTAGATGCACTATCCACCTTTCTTCCGTTTCGCAATTCTTTTATAGCAGCAATCAACTCTTTCTCAGATAGCCCATTGTCTTTCATCAGTTGAGAAACTGTAGATTTCTCTTTCAATAATGCCATAAAAATGTGTTCAATGGAAACGTATTCGTCACCAAATTCCTTAAGCAAAATGGCTGCCTTTTGCAAGACGCGATTCGACTCCTGGGATAAATAAATATCACCACCCTCTACCTTGGGGTAACCCTCAACAATTCGATCCAGGGTATTTGAAAATATATCCACATTAACTCCCATTTTCTTAAGTAAAAATGGAATTACGTTTTCATCGACAAGTAGTAATCCTTTGAGCAAATGGCCGGTTTCAATTGCTTGATTTTTAGCTACCATAGCCAGTTGTTGTGCTTGCTGGATTGCTTCTTGAGATTTTATTGTTAAATTATTCATATTCATAACATTATCTCGTTTTAATTAATTTTATACTTAAATTATTAATGCCCTAACAAATAGGTGGCCATTCATTAAATCAATCCATATTCAGAACATTTGACAGCTCCCTTTAAAATAACCGGTCATATGGTCATAAAATTTGAAATTGAACTGCTATTATTTCCGATTCTAAAACATTAATAAAAAGTTAATATTAGAGTACATAATATGTGTATACCTCTTCTTTAGATTTGCGGCATGGAATATATTGTTGTTGCTCTGGTAGCTTTTCTGGCATCGTTACTTACCTTCTTTTCAGGTTTTGGTTTAGGAACTCTACTCACTCCTGTTTTCGTACTGTTCTTTCCCATTGAAATAGCTATTGCAGGAACAGGACTGGTCCACTTTAGTAACAACATGTTTAAAATTATTTTGGTAGGTAAAAATGTTTCTAAAGATGTTGTAATTCGGTTCGGAATCCCTGGAATGGTAGGTGCGGCAATCGGGGCCTACCTACTGATACACCTCACTTCCTTTGACGTAATTTATCAAAATTCCATTTCTTCAATTCCTATTGAAGTTAAACCCGTAAACCTGGTAATTGGCATTGTTCTTATAGCCTTTGCCATAAAAGATTTAGGAGGAACAAAAGGGGACGGCATTAATAAAAAATGGCTACCGCTAGGCGGCCTGCTTTCAGGATTCTTTGGTGGCCTTTCGGGGCATCAGGGAGCACTGAGAACTGCATTTCTGGCTCAACTCAATTTAACAAAGGAGGCTTTTATTGCCAGTGGTATTGCAATTGCCTGTTTGGTGGACCTAACCCGAATTCCGTTTTATTTTAAAAACATTACCGGACTCGACTCTATTCCCAAAACACTATTTGTTATAGCCACCCTTGCCGCATTTGCTGGTGCGTTATTTGGAAAGTATTTCCTAAAGAAAATTGCTCTGCATACGGTACATCAAATCGTTGCTATAGCTATTATTTTAATTGCACTTGCAATGATTTTAGGGCTGGTCTAGTTCTTAGCTGATTCGGTCGTAATTTTTATTCTTACGGTTTTCATCGTCATTACCAGCAAACAACGAATTGAGAATCGAAAGAATTAGACTGAACAACAAAGCCCACCAAAAGCTGTCAACGGAAAACCCTGTAACTGCATAAGCTGCAATTTCTATAATTATAGCGTTTACAGCCAGTAAAAACAGACCCAGCGTTAGAATGGTTACCGGAATAGTTAAAATGATCAGAATTGGCTTAACAATCGCATTTAAAAAGGCCAATACCAATGCAACTATTATGGCCGTCATAAAACCATCTAAATGTACTCCAGATAACAACCAGGCAGTAACAACCACCGCTATGCTCGTCGCCAAAATTCTAGACACAAAACTCATGTTTCAAAATTAGCAAGAAACAACTGATAGCCTTAAAGACAAATTTATTGGTTGAAATTTCAATAATCTAAGTAAAAACACTTAGATGAAATTTAAGTAACACTATACCTTTGTTTCTGTTTTGAGTGGAGGTTGCAATATAAAGCAGGTACAAGAAACTATTGACTCGTTTCAAACAAGAAATTGGAAGGGGAGAAATCAGGTTTGCTCTAATATTGAACGATCATTTCCTGCCTTTATCCTAGCTAATTTTGAGGTTGACGATTGGTATTTTTATGCCCTTACAGATGAACAGTTTGATGCTGAAATCTTTGTACAAACACTTGTCCAAAACTTAAAAACAGAAAACCGAAGAATAATTGTCAAGGACGTACCAGCACCATCCAAAGAAAATAAGCACATTAATTTTCAATGCAATGATCTGGGAAATGAACTGGTTGTAAGTTGGAATTTCTCAAATTAGTCCAAATTCTTTAGCATAGTTAAATAGTCTGGCGGGGTTGCGAACACCTAGCTTACCGTAAATATTGGATTTGTGTGTTTCCACAGTCCGTATGCTAATTCTTAAGCTTCTAGCTATATCCTCATTCTTGTATTCTTTGCACGTGAGCCTTATTACTTCCTTCTCCTTTGACGTAAAGTTTAATACCTGACCGCTCTTCAATTTGATGTTGAATCTCTTCTTTAGTTTCGCAACTATCCTATCTAAATCTTCCGTAGCAGACCTTCTTTCCAGAACCTCATCGAAAAGCTTGTCCAAATGCTGATACCCATAAACTTCATTTATGTTATTGTGATGAGCGATAGCAATTTTTATCGAATTTGGAAAAATTTGTTTGACCTTGATGGCTAATTCATAGAATTTCTGTTTATCGATTGGCAAATCCAACAGAATAATCTCCGCTTTATGGCAAACCTGGAGCTTTAAGAATATGGAAGGGTCAAGAATTGGTTTACAATCAACAAAAGAATGCCTACTTAAATGTGATCTACATAAATCCAATAAAAGGTGGTCATGGCCTATTAGTCTAAAACGAATTGATTTCATATAACGTTTGGTTTATAGCTGAACTTCAAATCTGTAATAATCTTATTAATTGACCCTGTTTTTTTTGTATTATGTATAAAATATTTTGTGTAATTCCAATTAGGACATTTCAAGTTCAGCATCGAGTTAGTTTTTAATCAGTTGAGGTTATTTACGATTATCATGGTATGCATAATTAAGAATTCGTAAGTAGTATTATTAATTATTCTACCACAAGGTTAGTCGATTTTTCGATTCAATTTCTACGTGTATACACGTAGAAATATTGAATTTTTAGTTCTTAATATTGACACATTCATACTTGTTACTATGAAAATCATTAAATCAATATTACTGTTTACCATATTGGCAATAGGTGTTCTCCAGGCTCAAGTCACTTCCAAAAGAACCTTTTCCTATTCTGACTATAATACCATTGTTCATTTTAAAACGCTTAACCGATTAAAGTATGACAAACGGAAGTTTTATTATTCTATAAAGGCCAACGAAATAGTCAAAACCAGAGGAGGTGGACATCGAAAATCGCTACATGGAGAATCGGTATCTTATTACCACAGTAAGGTTTTAAAAGATCAGGGAAACTACGATAGAGGTCTTAAGGTTGGTGAATGGCGCTATTGGTATCCCAATGGCGAACTCAAACAAGTAAAAAGCTTCAAATATGGCTTAACTTCAGGCAAAGTAGAGTATTACTCGAAATCAGGCCAATTGATGGCAACATCAAATTACAGAAAGGGCAAGTTGAATGGAGATTCAATTTGGTATAACGGCGAGAGCAAGCCTATGGTCATTTCATACTTTAAAAACGGAGTGGAAACCAAAAGAAAAGTCAAGAAAAAAAAGGAAAAGAAATTTAGACTGAAACTCCCCCGGAAGACAAAGGAAAAAGAAACTGAATCGAGATCCAAAATCATAAAAAACAGAGATAAGGCCATTAAAAAGGACAAAAAATTAAGGGAGAAAAAAATCAAAAAGGAGAAGAAGAAAGATGAAGCCAAAAATGAATCGTTTTGGAAAAAATGGTTTAGACCTAAAGAACAAAAATGAGAATAGCCTCCTATTCTTTGCTATTATCTCTGATTCTTTCAATTGTAATTTTTATAACTGTTAACTCTTCGATTGTAGAATCATTATTATTCAGGAAGTCAATAATTCAATATAGGGAAGTAATCAACCATAGCCTCAATAGTATTTCCGGTGTGTACTTGTCTTTAGAAACCAATTTAGTGGAACAAGAATCCATTGATTTACAAATAATTCCAAATGGAAATGATTCCGTTAGAGTATTAATGCAAAAATGGGGCGTATTTGATCTGGTGACCAGCTATGCCATCAAAAATGGAAGAGTGATGGCAAAAAAAACGGCAATGATTGGCAGCGAACCTAATAATTCAAAATGTCTGATTCTTTCCAATTCTAACCGACCATTAGCCTTAAGTGGTAAAACCACAATTCAGGGTGATTGTGTGCTGCCTAAACTTGGAGTAAAACGAG
>CEQS01073315.1_pt1 | contig 13750 bp, 12 predicted proteins | sample 530981 | NCBI WGS metagenome assembly CEQS01 (sample SAMEA2621176, study PRJEB7988) | marine metagenome | biome: marine biome (ENVO:00000447); feature: mesopelagic zone (ENVO:00000213); material: "saline water (ENVO:00002010), including plankton (ENVO:xxxxxxxx)" | depth 800 m
GTGGCAGTAACCGCCAGTACCGGCATTGCTGCTACGCATATTGGTGGTATGACGCTGCATGCGTGGAGTCGAATTGGCATTAAAGACCAGCTAAACGCTCGCGATCTAGACAGCATTGCCAGCAACGAGAAGGCGAGCAAACGTATCAACAAAGCGAAGGTGCTGATAATCGACGAGATTTCGATGCTCGACGGGAAGGTGCTCGATATGGTTGACCAGGTACTGCGCACCGTCCGCCAAACACCAGAGGTGTTTGGCGGACTGCAGGTCGTGTTTGTGGGTGACTTCTTCCAGCTACCGCCGGTCACCAAACAAGGTGAGGTACTGCGCTATGCCTTTGAGAGTAACGCGTGGCAGCAAGCGCGGCCACTCGTGGGTTACCTAAACGAGCAGTACCGCCAAGAGGACGAGCTCTTTCTTGGGCTCTTAAAGTCGATTCGCCAAAACGACGTTGATGAGTCGCACTACACCTTACTGCAAGAGCAAAATGAGATTGCCTATCCAGATATCGAGCCTACCCGGCTTTACACCCACAACGCAGACGTCGATGCGGTCAATGCCGACAAGCTAGCCAGCCTTGACGGTAACCCGCGACGCTTCAGTATGAGTGGGACAGGGAACAAGCAGTTGCAGCAAGGACTGGCCAAGAACTGCCTCTCACCGGAGACGCTTGAGCTTAAAGAGGAAGCGATGGTGGTGTGCACCAAGAATAACTTCGAAGCGGGGTACGTTAACGGTACGTTGGCTCGAGTGGTGGCGTTTGATGGCATCGAAGGGTATCCGGTTATCGAAACCACCGAAGGCAAGCGCATCACCATGAAACCAGCCAGCTGGGAGGTGGTCGAAGATAAAAAAGTGCTAGCAGCCGTGGAGCAGATACCGCTACGCCTCGCCTGGGCAATTACGGTGCACAAAAGCCAGGGCATGTCGCTTGATGCAGCCGAGATTGATCTCAGCAAAGCCTTTGTGTTCGGGCAAGGGTACGTGGCACTCTCACGGGTACGCAACTTAGCCGGCTTAAAAATGCTCGGCATGAGCTCAACGGCGCTCCGGGTCGACCCCAAGATTGTGGAGCAAGATGCTCGATTTAAAACTGAGAGTGAGTTGGCGAGCAACGCGTTTGCGCAGATGGACGAGACTGAGCTCACCAAAATGCACACCAGCTTTGTCGAGAAGTGTGGCGGTACCATGCCTAAGGAAGGCGAGGTCGGGGAGCGCAGCAGTAGCTTTGAGCGGGTACAAAAGGAGAGCACGTACGAGCAAACCAAACAGCTGCTACTGGCGGGTAAGACGGTGCGCGATATCGCCAAAGAGCGCAAGATGACCGAAAACACCATTTGGAGCCACGTTGAGAAACTGGTTGAGTCAGGCACAATCACTACTGGCGATGTCGCGCACCTCAAAACCGCCGAGTACGACGCGGTCGCGAAGCAGCTGGAGGCGGCTATGAGCGCCGTTGGGGTAGAGAAACTCAAGCCAATTTACGAACACTGTGACGAAGAAATCAGCTACGATTTGATTCGTTTAGGGAGAATTTTGTATACACAGCGTTAGCGGTTGCTTCCTCATTTCGCGATACAATGTACCCATTACAGGTGTATTGGATGATGAGTATGAAATACCGAGTTACAGTGCTGATGGGATTGGCTCTGGTGGTCACAGCACTACCAGTTAAAGCGCAAACAACAGACGTGGCAGCTATTATTGCCCGCATGGAGGCGATTATTGCTGACATGCAGGCACTCAAGAGTGAGTTTGAATCACTCCGAGATGAGCTTGGGGGTGGTGCAACGACCGCGTCTGCCGCAGCGCAACCAAGCAGTGGTGTGCTCGGAGCAGCCACCAACGTACTGCAGGAAGAGGCAGTCTACGGCAACACTAACGACACCATTACCAAGATCCAGACGCTACTCGCAACCGACCCGCTTATCTACCCAGACGGAACCGTCTCTGGTTTCTTCGGCCCGAAGACGCAGGAGGCAATTCGTAACCTCCAGGCGCGCTTTGGTATGGACCCGGTAGGTGTCGTTGGGCCGAGCACCTCAGCACTCTTGATGGAGTACTTTGTGGCATACCCCGGCGGTAGCTACCCAGATGACGTCCTTAATAGTCGACCGTCAGCCCAAGTTGCAGGCGCACAAATAAGCGCCACCACCCCTGCTGAGGAGACTCCTGCACCAATCCGAGCGGCAAGCTCTGTCTCTACGCCAATCCAAGCTATCTACCTTTCCCGTGATGATGGTGAGACCATCGTGCGTGTGGTCATGAAGAGCGGTCGTGCAACCGGCCTTGCGGTGGATTCCAAAGACGAAGACGAGATTGTTGACGCGATCGTCGATAAGACTGGCGCCGCCGAAGCGCAGGTACTGGCGGTCTTGGACATGTCTGATATTAAAGGATCGAGTGACGACGAGCGCGACGTGGATGAAGCTAAAGACATGATCGAAGACGCCGAGGATGCCATTGACGAAGCTGAAGACGCCATTGACGAAGCAGACGACGACGGCAAAGACACCGATGAGGCTGAAGATTTGCTCGAAGATGCTGAAGAAAAACTAGAGGACGCCGAAGATGCACTCGATGACCGTGAGTATGATGAGGCATACGACGCAGCTAAAGAAGCCCGAACCATAGCTCAGCGCGCAATTGACGCAGCTGAAGAGGGAAGTGATGAAGAAGATGAGGCCGAAGAAGCCATTGAAGAGGCTGAGGAGGCAATTGAGGACGCCGAAGATGCTATCGACGAAGCAAAAGACAATGGCGATGATGTCGATCGGGCTGAGGAACTCGTTGAACGCGCCGAAGACAAACTTGAGGAGGCAGAGGAAGCCTTTGATGAGGAAGATTACGAAGAAGCAATCGACGACGCTGAAGACGCTATAGAATTGGCTGAAGAAGCTGAGGACGAGCTGTAAAAGAAAAACCCGCAGTTTTCGCGAGTTAGTGTATAGTTCCTTTTTCGATTATGCCACCCGGTTCGATTTGGCATATGTGCCTAATCCGTACTGACCTCAGCCTGTGACGGATGAGTCTAAACACAGGAAAAGGTATCTGCATCACCCAGCCAAAATTTGGCGTCAAAAATTGTCCGGGCGCAATGCTGTTGGCTTGGACAAACGTTGCGGTCAATTGTCCGCGGATGAGTCGAGTGACAGCAAATTGGACGGCTACACCGTTACTGTGCGGGAGCTCGACATTCAGGACGGCTGCCACAACATCATTCGGTCGGTTGACGGCAAGCGCGCTTCGGTAGATCTGAATTTCTTCTGGGGTCATCTGGTCCTCCTAACGAGTAAAACTACGTCTGATACAATCGATAGTCAAGTATGTGGCGCAGAAAGCGAACGCGGCGGCGACGGGCAACTTCCGTTACCAAACATTACCAGGCGCACAAAGAAGCGGCACGAGCGCTCGTTGAGGCGCGACTTGCACACTACAACCAGCACTACCAACTGGAGTGGGGCAGGGTAGCTATCCGCAACCAGCGACGGTGTTGGGGTAGTTGCTCGAGCTTAAAAAACCTCAACTTTAATTACAAAATCCTTTTTCTTCCTCCACACCTTCAGGACTACATCATCGTGCACGAACTTTGTCACCTTAAGGAAATGCACCACGGACCAAGCTTCTGGGCCTTAGTGGCTGAGCAGGTCCCTGCGTATCAAATGTATCGCACTGAGCTGCGGATCATTGAGCGAGCTGGTCACAAAGTTTGGGAGACTTCTGCAAGAGGTTGACTAGTATCTTTTTAAAGTACTGACAACCTAAACAGAACCTGAAAGATTTGAATCAATTGCTGAAATAAGCACTAGTTTCTGACGTACTAGAGACATATTCAGTTGATCCAGACAATTTTTGCGAGTGTGTTGGTGGTTTTTGGTTTAGGTACCGAAGACCCGCGCAGCTTGCACCCGCCGTTAATGAAACCGAAACTATTTTTGAAGAAACCCAACCGCAAGCTGTTGAGCAGCTGCTACCTGAGACTCAGGAACTAGCAGCAGAAGACCCTGTTACTACCACCACTAATGAAGATACTACTAACGAAGAAACCAGCATGAGAGGAGACACCAAACCAATTTCACCAACCACACCAGATATTGTGGCGCCAAACATTCAAACTGCACTGGTTGCTGGCGGCTGCTTTTGGTGTGTTGAGGCCGACCTAGAGAAGACACCAGGTGTCATAAGTGCGGTCTCGGGCTACGCTGGCGGTACGACCGAAAACCCAACCTACGACAACTATGGTAGCGGCGGGCATCGTGAGGTAGTGGAGGTAACCTACGATGCCAACTGGATTAGTTTTGAGGAACTCTTGATAGTAACTATGAAAACTACCGACCCGACGGACGATAATGGTACGTTTGCCGACCGGGGCGATAAGTACTCCGCCGCGTTTTACTACGAAGACGACGAGCAACGCGCCATTATTGAGAATCTGATTACTGAAGTTAACGCAAATGGTCCGTACGGTACATCGCTAGCGATTGACGTCGAGCCGCGGCCGCAGTTTTGGCCAGCTGAAGATTTCCACCAAGACTATTACAAGGGTGCGCTCAGCCAACTCAAATACAAGTACTATCGCAACGCTAGTGGCCGCGACGACTTTATCGAGGAGCATTGGGGTGACGACAAAACCCCAACCTTACCGTGGCGCACAACTACATCTGACCCAGCCTCTATGAACACGTACCCCTGGAGCAACTACCAAAAACCAGATCAAGATACGCTGGCTGCCACGCTCGATTCGCTAATATACAAAGTGACACAGCGCGATGGCACGGAGCGAGCTGGGAGTAGCCCACTCGACAAGATTTACGAGCCCGGAATTTATGTTGACATACTCTCGGGTGAGCCACTCTTCTCTTCGCGCGATAAGTTCGATTCAGGTACTGGCTGGCCGTCGTTTGTAGCACCCATTACTGCGAACGCCGTAACCGAACACGAAGACCGCAAGCTGTTTGTCACACGAACCGAAATTCGCTCTGCGATTGCCGACAACCACCTCGGTCACGTCTTTACTGACGGCCCGGAAGACCGTGGTGGCTTGCGCTACTGCATGAACGGCGCAGCGCTTCGCTTCGTCCCCGAAGTCGAGATGGCCGAAGCGGGCTATGCCGATTTCATCCAATTCATTTAACACCAACAATCTTTGTATCATGTATGATACAAAGATTGTTGGTGTGGGTGAGTGGTGCGGACTCCTTAAAGCGACTGGGCACAGCCCAGTCGCTTTTTGCAAGCCGTCTTGTAGAATAAAGCTATGGAATACGTACAACTACTGATCTGGAGCGTTTTTTTGTGTCTCGCCCTGTTTTCTCTGATTCGTGGAGCTGACCTCTTTGTGGCCGGCGCTAAACAAATGGGCGCCAGCTTGGGTATGAGTAAATTTGCCATCGGTGTACTGATCGTTGGTTTTGGTACCTCATTGCCAGAATTAGCTTCGTCTATCGCTGCGGTGCTGGAGGGCAGCACCGAGATTGTCCTCGCGAACGCAGTTGGCTCAAACATCACCAATATCCTTTTGGTAGCCGGCTTGTTAGCTGCCATGGGAGGCCGCATTGTGATTAAGCGCGACCTGATTAAAACTGAGCTGCCCATTTTTTTTATTGCGACCGTTCACTTCATCTTCGTCATTCTTGATGGGGTGGTCGATCAGCTTGAGGGAGTGTTGCTTCTTGGTACTTTTGCTGCCTACATGTGGTACCTCTTTTCTGAGGCGGAGGAAGAAGACTCGGTGGAGCTTGGAGGGTTGGGTCGTCGGCCACGCCTTAAGGTACAGTCGCTGGTGTTTATCCTGCTGGGTGTAGCGGCAGTTCTGGTCGGCGCTAAGTTTACCGTCGAGATGGTTGTAAACATTGCCACCGTAATGGCAGTACCAATTGGACTTATCTCGATTGCCGCCATTGCGCTTGGTACCTCGCTGCCGGAGTTGTTTGTATCACTTCAAGCGCTTAAAACTGGCGAGGCTGAGTTGGCCATCGGTAACATCTTTGGTTCAAACGCTTTCAATATCTTGATGGTGGTCGGCGTACCAGCAGTAATGGCGCCGCTCGTTGCTGACGAGGTTGTCATGCAACTTGGTGTCGGCATCCTGCTGGCTGCGTCAGCCATCTTCTTTGTAAACGGCCTCGCGCGGCAAATTATGCGCTGGGAGGGCGTGATGATGCTACTTTTCTTTGCGTTTTTTCTCATAAAACTTGTCGACTTCATTTAGCATTCTTGCCAAAATAGCGAATCTGCACTGGCTTCAAGATTTTTCCTCCAGCGCTGTATATTGAATACGTCTTAGTCATAAAAATTTCTCCAACCAGCACACCTTCATCAATTTTGAAAAGAATGTATGGTTTTGTGATAGCCTTCGGATATGGAGCGGCCAGAATTACTGCTGATCGATAAACCAACCGGCATTACGTCTTTTGATGTGATCCGTGAGCTGCGCAAGCGTACAGGGATAAAAAAATTTGGCCACGCCGGGACACTCGACCCAGCTGCCACAGGGCTCATGCTGATTGGGGTTGAGCAGGGTACAAAAAAGCTCACTGAGTACATTAAGCTCGATAAAGAGTATGTCGCTGAAGTTGCTCTTGGCGAGAGTCGTACTACCGGTGATTTAGAGGGGGAGATTGTCGAGGAAGCGGCGACTGTCACCGTGAGCGAAGAAGAAGTGCAAGCGGCGCTGGCTGACATGACCGGCAGCCTGCGACTGCCGGTCTCTGCCTACTCAGCCATTAAAAAAGACGGTGTACCAATGTACAAACGAGCTCGCGCAGCTGAGAAAGCGGGGGAGACGGTAGAAGATGTGCCAGTGCGCGACATGGTAGTTCACGAAGCGGAACTTTTAGGTATGTACCACAAAGTTGTGCAAGGCACCGAACGGGCGGTGGTCAAAATCCGCTTTACCGTTGGCAGCGGCACGTACATCCGCAGCTTAGGCGAAGAACTCGGTCGACGACTTGGGTACCCAGCCACGCTCGCGTCGCTCCGGCGGACAAAAGTGGGGGAGTTTCGTGTTGAAGATGCGCATCAACTCGAGGATTTTTAAAACAATTTACCCCGGCTCGCTTTCGCTCGCCGGGGTTTCTTGCCTTACCTCAAGGCAATTATTGTAGTTGGGGTTGTGCGACCTCCACTCTGTAGAGCCAGCTCGCCACCCGAAGCGAAGACGGGTAAACCGACCTGCCGTCCTGGACGGTCAGCCAGTAGCCGCCGAGCTTTCCTGACCGCACGCTGACATTGCTGTCGTGTACGGTGCGGAGAAAGTCGGCCACCTCTGCCACCAGGCTGACATCTTCGCTGTCAATCAGGACACTTGGTTTCTCGATGTCGCAGAGATTCCTTGGTACTGATTGAGATTGGTAAAAAAGTACTTTTGTCATTTGTTCACCTCAGTTTTTTATGACCCCCCAGGTAAGCGCAAATATTTAAACAATTAATTTAAAATTAGTCAACCAGATATGACGAAACCCGGTTGGATCCGGGTTTCTTGCCATTTTCTACCTCAAATGGACTTTTATTATTAAGAACTAGTTACTGGAGCGTAAAGGCAAGTAGCATGCCAAGACGCAGCTTGTCCGCCCTCTCGTACTGAGTACGCGGGACTCGATTACCTCTCCAACCAAGCGCTGTCCCGAGCACTGAGCTATAGAAGTCACGTCGCTCTGATAACCAAGCACCTTCTTCCCAGTGCTTACGCAACACACAGCGTTTGAGTTCGTTCCAGTCGGGCGGATTATGCCCGTTCCGGCGTCCGTCTCCAGACAACCTAACATGCTCGTCGACGATTTCCTGACCCATTAGTTTGAGCAACTTGAGATCGTCGTTTCCTAGCGGGCTCAAAAGCCGTTGTGACTCAATATTGAGCCTATCGAGCTTGAGACAAAATGCCAGCTCGATCCGTTCTGCTAGGTTCGCTACTATGACGTGGGTACCGAGTGGCTTGAGCCGGCGGATAAACCACGCTTGCAGCTCGCGCTCAGCAGCAGCGATGTAATGGAACCGTTTATCGCCCTTGATCTGATTGCCGTTTACGTTAAGCACAGACACTGCTTCAAACCATTGCCGCAACTCTGGTTTAAAAACAACAGTTACAGGTTTGTCGCCGAAGGTCATACTGACGACGATGGCCGACTTAGTGTGGTCAAATGTGATTGTACTCATCCACCTCCTCCTCTGTTTGGCAAGCGGGTCAATATTTAACCATATGATCGCGCAATGTAAAGAAAAAGCCCCGAAGGGCAAGTGAGTTTCCTAGAGAGCGCAGGTGTGACAAACCTAATCCTCAATAAGCTGAGGGTCTGCGATGGCGTCCAAAGCCCGATTCAGCTTATCTAGACGCTCCTTGTGGATCTGTTCTGCGCTCTGAAGCGGTCTGACAGTCTGGTGTGTCCCGACGTCTCCACCGAAGAGGTCAATCTCGACTGACTTATCATGATCAAGAGTTGCAGTGGCGGTTGCCATATCAATCTTGAAACATGAGGTCACATCGATGCTGGCGATTTCGACCAACGTGCCATCAATGGAAATATCGCCAGTCACCCCAGCATGCTTAAGCTCTGCCTTGAGCTGTAACAGATCTCGCATTTCGAGTTTTGGTTCAGCCAGGTCACCGGTATCAAAAAAGGATGGATTTTCTAAGCTCATGCTCGTGCCTCTATTCTAATACTTCTTCCACGACCATCTTAACAACACTTCCATCGGCTTGTCCAGCAGTTTCTTTCATAACAGCACCTATAAGGATGCCCATTTTGCTCTTATCTTCGATACCAAGCTCAGCCATTTTGGCTTCGGCGATAGGGCGAATCTCATCTTGGCTCATCATTTGCGGCAGGTAACTCTCGAGCACCGCCAGTTCTTCTTTCTCTGGCTCGGCCAGCTCGGGGCGGTTGGCCGCCTCGTACTGCTCGATTGAGTCTTTGCGCTGCTTGGCTAAGCGCTTAATAACATTGTCGGTAGCAGCATCATCGAGCAAATCTTGCGGTGTTCCGCCAGTGGCGACCGACTCGTTGGTGAGCGCGGTTAAAATACTCCGCACGGTGCGGAGCTTTACCGCATCTTTACTCTTCATAGTCTCAGGCAGGGACGCTTTTATCGCTTCGTGGCTGGCCATAACTCAAAAATATTAGAAATAGTGTTGGTATAATACCACCATATTGTGATCTTGTATGGCCCGTTCTTCTACCGAGACGAAGCGAGTAATTCGTGAACACGAGGCAATTCCTGCCGCCTACGCGTGGCACGCTCACGATCACCGCGAGGTGCTGCAAATGGTGCAAAGTAGCGAGGTTGGGTTAACGCAGGCAGAAGCCCACCGACGTTTAGCTGAGGAGGGGCGAAACGAATTTACCGAAGTATCTGGGCCTAATGTATTTACGCGACTACTGGCGCAGCTGACTAGCCCGTTGGCGTTTGTGCTGCTATTGGCATGTGGGGTAACCGTCCTGCTGGAGGAGTACGTAGACGCTGCCGTGATTGCCATCGCACTCTTGATTGCGGTTTCGGTTAGTCTCTACCAGGAGGATAAAGCGTCTAAGGCCTTTACTCGTTTGGCTGCCTCACAGGTAACACGCGCGGTTGTCTGGCGTGATGGGGAGCGGCACGAGATCGACGCTGCCGACCTGGTAGTTGGCGACCTGGTGGAGCTGCAGGCCGGCATGCAGGTGCCAGCTGACGTCCGCCTCACCAAAACGAAGCAACTTTCACTCAACGAAGCTGCATTGACTGGTGAGTGGCTGCCCGTTCACAAGCAAATCGATACCGTACCGGTTGGGGCGCACGTGGCAGAGCGATACTCCATGGCGTATAAAGGCACGTTTGTGGCCAATGGGTACGGCGTGGGGGTGGTGATTGCCACAGGTGACGCGACCGAGGTCGGGGCCATTGCCGCTGGGTTACAGCGTATTGAAGAGCAAGACACACCGCTACAGCTCGAGATGCGTCAAGTGTCGTTTACCATGATGTACATCATTGGGGCGTTTATTGTCGTTCTGTTCGTGCTCGGCATACTAGTTGGCCAAAGTCTCGAGACCATGGCGTTAATGGCTATTGCCATTGCTGTTGCGGCTATTCCAGAAGGCTTGCCAGCAGCCGTCACTATTATTTTAGCGGTGGGTATGGAGGCGCTTCTTAAACGCGGCGGCTTAGTGCGCAACTTACTGGCAGCGGAGACGCTCGGCTCAACCACGTACATCTTAACCGACAAAACGGGCACGCTCACACAAGCAAAAATGGCAGTCACGGGCGTTATTACTACTGCCGGCACCAACATGGCGGCCGACACGTGGGCAGGGGAGCGCGACATCAAACACCTGTTTGATGTCGCGCTTTGTGCCACCGACGCTTTTTTTGATGAGACTGAGGCAGGCCGTCTCTCGCGCGGTGAACCAATTGAGCGCGCTATCCTGGAGCGAGCCGAGAAGCTCAGTATTGAAGCTGCCGACACGTCGTACCGCAGTGAACGCATCGATTACCTGGCTTTTACGTCTGAGAACCGCTTTGCAGCTGGTTTGGCAACCACCCCGCGCGGCAACACCTTGTGTGTTAACGGGGCACCAGAGCTTTTGCTCGAGAAGGCGCACCACATTCTCATCGACGGTGAGCAGCATCAGCTTACGGTCGCACACCGGGAAGATGTGGTAGCTGCTATCAACGCCGAGACACGGGCGGGCAAACGCTTGGTCGCTACTGGCTACCTCCCAGATTATGGCGAGAACATCCCTGAGGGCACTACCGAAGACGCGCTCGAAGGACTCGTCTTTGTAGGTGTGTTGGTGTGCGCTGACCCAGTTCGCGCAGGAGTGCGCGATGCTATCGCCGGCGTGCAAGCAGCTGGCGCCAAAGTGCTCTTAATCACTGGCGATAACCCAGAGACCGCTCTCTCGATTGCACGCAAAGTTGGTATTGCAGGCGAGCACGGGTCGGCACTCACGGGTGCTGACATCGAGGGGTTGTCTGACGCTGAACTCTTGATGGCCATGGCACATGTCCACGTCTTTGCCCGCGTACTGCCGCGACAAAAAATGCGCATCACTGAGGTGCTGCAGAAAGCGGGTGAGACGGTGGCCATGACTGGCGACGGCATCAACGACGCACCGGCGCTTCAGCGCGCGAACATCGGAGTCGCAACGGGCTCGGGTACCCAGGTGGCGCAAGCAGCCTCAGACCTGGTGCTTGTCAAAGACAGCTTTGCCACCATGTACGCCGCCATCGAGGAGGGGCGGCGGATTGTGGCTAACCTGCGCAAAGTTATTAGTTACTTGCTCTCCACTAGTTTTAGCGAAATAGTTTTGATAATGACAGCACTCGTTCTTGGGAGCGCGGTACCAATTACCGCAGTGCAAATTTTGTGGGCGAACATCATCGAAGAGGGTCTCATGAGCGTTGCGTTTGCGTTTGAGAAGGGAGAGAAAGGCGCTATGCGCCGTCGTCCGCAAGATATTCACCAAGAGGGGATTCTCTCGGGCTCTATGCTCGGCTTTTTGGGACTAGTCGTGGTAGTGCTTAGCAGCTTTACCGTTGCGCTCTACCTCTACCTACGCAGCCTCGACCTCTCCGAGGAGATGTTGCGCAGCGCTATGTTCCTCTCGGTGGCGGCCGACTCACTCTTTATTGCGTTTGCCTTTCGTTCACTGTCGGTGCCAATTTGGCGCATCTCGCCCGTCAGCAACCGCTTCTTTGTTGGCTCGTTCCTCTTAAGCTGCGCACTGCTCTTTGGAGCGCTCTCGATGCCGTTTATGCGCGAGGTTTTAAGCTACACACCGCTACCAGGTAGTATGGTGATCTTGGTCTTTGGCGTTAGTATCGCCGGTCTCATGATGGTTGAGATCGCCAAGTGGATTTTCTTTGAGCGTAGAAGTTGATGTAGAATAGGCAGATGATTATGGAATACATCGCGGTTGGACTACTGCTCGCTATCTTAGCGATATTGATATACAACGCGTTTTTTAAGCAGCCCGAGACACCGCAACAAGAAGAGCAGAGCCTCCTCTTGCTTCAGCAACAACTGCAGCAGCTCTCGGATACCGTTGACCGCAAAATGTCTGAGAGCAACAAAGCAGTACAGGAGGGAAGTCGACTGCAGTTTCGTGAGAGCAAAGAGCTTATCCAAGACATCCAAGAGCGGATGGAGAAGCAGCTTATCGATGTGGTGCGTGGCGTCACGGAGGTGGGTGAGAGCAGTAAGCAAGTGTTTAAGGTGGCCGACCAGCTGCAGGAGCTGCAAAATATCCTCAAAAACCCCAAACAGCGAGGTATCTTAGGCGAGTACTACCTCGAGACTGTGCTCAACAACGTGCTACCGCCCGAGAGCTTTCAGATGCAGTATGGTTTTGAGGATGGTGAGATTGTTGACGCTGCAGTCTTCGTGAAAGGGAAGGTTATCCCAGTCGACTCAAAATTCTCACTCGAAAACTACAATCGCTATGTTGAAGCAGCCGACGGAGCTGAGAAAGATCAGCTTGAGAAAGCGTTTGTAAACGACCTTAAGCTGCGGATTACCGAAACCGCCAAGTACATTCGCCCAACTGAGAAAACCACCGATTTTGCGTTTATGTTTATTCCGCACGAAGGAATCTACTACGACCTCTTGTCTAACAAAGTCGGAGCCGGGGAGGAGGACCTCATCCAGCGGGCGGCCGGTAAGTACAAGGTGATAATCGTCTCGCCAACGTCGTTTTTGGCGTACCTACAGACGGTGCTGCAAGGTCTTAAAGCACTCGAGATCGAAGAGAAAGCCCAAGATATTATTAAAAACGTGGAGAAGCTCTCGGGGCATATCACCCGTTACGAAGAGTTTTACCAGAAGCTCGGCAATACGCTTGGTACCACGGTTAACCACTACAACGCCGGCTACAAAGAGCTCAACAAAATCGACAAGGATGTCACGCGCATCACCGGCGAATCAATCGGCGTGGACGTCTTAGAGCTCGATAAGCCACAGAAGATTGAAGAATAAAAAACCTCAAGATGCTTAACCTTGAGGCCTTCGAATCGCGACAGTTCTCTTTTGCGATATGTTCACACGTTGATATCTGGTCCAAAGGCGATTGATTTCAAAAATATGATCGATCGCCACAATCCAACGGCTTTTCAACTGCACTGCCGGCTCGTATCCGAAGACTACGAGCCCCACCTCACTTCGTGACCGGAGCATTCGCTCGCGCACGAACGCAGCTCGTTCGACAGCAACATTGCCGAATGGTTGTAGTCTCAATGTGAGACGGTCACCCTCAAACCATTCTTTGGGTATGGCGTTCATTGGACCAAGCCAACGATGTGTCGGCAAACCAAGCGATAGATAGATCTTCATTAGGTGCTCCTTTTCCATGAATGTAGCAATTCTATTGCCAAATGCAAGGTTTTCCGGTAGTATTGCGCGCACTACAACCAAGCGAGCGAGGGTCGCAGCAAACATTTTGTTTGATATGACCGAGCGAGTGAAGGGTGTATGAATTCTCATATGGCAACTAATAACGAATTTGCAGTCATCAAAACCGGCGGTAAGCAGTACATTGTTTCACCCGGCGATGTTATTGATGTTGAGCTGCTTGGCAACCTCAACGAGGGCGACAAAGTAGAGTTCGATGAAGTCCTTATGCAGGGGGACACCGTCGGCACCCCAACTGTGGCTGGGGTAAAGGTAACCGGTACCTACCAGGGTCTCAAGAAGGGTAAAAAGGTCACCATCCTCCGTTTTAAGTCGAAGAGTAACTTTAGCCGCAAGGTCGGCCACCGCCAACAGTACGCACAAGTTAAGATC
>CEQS01053845.1_pt1 | contig 13710 bp, 8 predicted proteins | sample 530981 | NCBI WGS metagenome assembly CEQS01 (sample SAMEA2621176, study PRJEB7988) | marine metagenome | biome: marine biome (ENVO:00000447); feature: mesopelagic zone (ENVO:00000213); material: "saline water (ENVO:00002010), including plankton (ENVO:xxxxxxxx)" | depth 800 m
CAAAGCTGGTTTTCAGCTACTCCTACTATACTACAGCAAAGCGTAGCTGTAAATAGTTACGAACTAAGCTCTTTATCTATTGCTGCTCTAACCACTTCAACATTATGCTCGCCATCAATGCGGAGTAAAACCTCCCCTTCTTTGTTATATACAACCGTCTCAGGCATCTGATAGCCGTCGGTCGATTTGAAAAACTTGTCAGCTGGGTCGAGGACCAACTCTACTTTTAGGTCGAGATCGTATGCACGCAGGAAGCTTTCTGCAGTTCTTTTGTCTTCTGCACGGTTAATCGCAACCACTCTGACTTGTCCTTCATCATACGACTCTGCTAGATCCGAAAGTTGTCGAAGTTCTTTAACACAAGGAGGGCACCAACTCGCCCAAGAGTGAACCAGGATCACGTCTCCAACGTAGTTGGTTAACTCTACTTTTTGCCCAGAAAAATCGGTGTATCCTTCAGTTGTCGAGGCACTGAGTGCTTGGTAAGCAGGTGTCTCAGTAATTTTTTCATCCTGTGCGCGGTCATACGCCTGTTTGGCAAACCAGCCTGCAATTAAGAGGACAAGGAGGAGTACACCGAGTGTGATAAGAGTAGAGCGAGAAATGTTCATACGTTAAGCTGCAGCAACGTCTGATTGCTGTGTTGCTCCGTTTTCTTGCTGTGCAAGGTAGGCAAAGATAAACATACCAGCTACGAGCAGCAAGAAAATTGTTGCAAAGAGAATGATAGTTTTAAGCTTCATAGATCTATTCTAGCGTATCTTGATAATCACTACCAAGATAAATAACAATTGGAATTCCATTCACCGGATCCCCTGAGTACGAAGACAGTAGCGCGTTGTCGAGCAAGCTGCTGATCTCAAACGCTTGATCTACAAAGTTGGTGTTATAGACAATCACGGTGTTGTGTTGAGTGTTTTCAAAATCGACGCTTAACAGTTCAATTGGTACTGCGTTTGCTTCCAGATACACTCGCACTTCCGCTGCGAGCCCTGGTTCACCACTACTATTAACTAACTTAACTTTTGGATACGGATCAGTAGTTGTTGCTGGTTCTGCTGAAGGCTCAGTTTCAGGCGGTGCAATAGATTCGTACTCTAGTTGTTCAGAGGAAATTACCATCTCGCTGTCAGTACCAGAAACAGTAACTTCATACGAGCGTTCATCCTTTGTGGCATTTGTTGCATACCAGACAAGTGAATACAGGAAGGTAACTACAACAACAAATGCAACGAAGAACCACTTATAGTTTTTAACGAACTGCCAGAGTGAGGCAATTTTTTCCTTGCCTGTACTAGAGGTACGGAAACGTGTGCGCAGATCAAGAATTCCAACTTCAATCGGTGAAACGAGTGACACATTTCTTCGAGTCTTTGGCGCTCGAACTGGTACTGCCTGTAAAGGCCCGTCGTGAGCTACTCCAGCCAAAGCAAGCATCCTTCGTACGTAGAGCTTGATCGCCCAGGTCATGAAGAGTACAAACACTAACAAAGTACCGAGTACACTAAGTAAAATCTTCCATGGAATTACCCAAAATGTAGTCTGACTGGAAGTAAACTGTCGACTATCGTCACCGTATGCGAGTGTGGCAATTGCAGTGTATCGGCCCATGTCAGCGATTGACCAATCCCCTTTCCAGGAGAAATTAAATTTACGGATGCTTTCTTGAGGCACCAAACCAAACATTGTCTCTCTATTCACTGGTACTGTCCCACGAACCTGCCCCCACATATTTAGAATTTCAATCTCACCAACTGGTTGGAGGAAAACATTTCCAGTATTTTCAAAACGCAGCTCAAAAGTTGCTTCTGGTTTCTCAAGAATTCTTTCGGTTGTCCTAAATGATCGAATCCAGCCTTCTTCAGTAATATCTCCACTTACACGTAAGAACAGCAGAGCACTCACTACTTGAGCAGTTTCAACACGAGATGTACCTTCTTCAGATTCAGGAGGTTTTGTACCGACGAAAATAGCACCATAATAGCCACCAGGACCAGTTCCCTCTGGTACTGAAATTGTAAACGGCAACTCAACTGTTTCTTCGGGAGCGATTGTAATTGATTCATCGTCGAAATTTATCCATTCAGCAAGCGTTGAGCCTTGCGTTTCTTGCTCGTCAATTTTAATAAATGACCCCTGACCTGATTCAACATCAGGAACAAAATTAACCGGCTCGACATAGACAGTCATTTCGTAAGGGTTTGGGTTAATAACCCGAATCACACTGTCCCAATTTTGAGCAGGATTGGCTGTCATTTCATAGAGTGTCGGAGATACACTGAGTGACATTGTTGACTGAGCACCAACAAATAGTGGCAAAAGAAAGCAAGCAAAAACAAATACTGCGAGCAGTTTAATCTTTTTTCGATAAATCAATGTCATGGTCTTGTGGTTTAGGGTCATGTCCATCACGAACATACATGGCCACATCTTCAACTTCATCATGCTGATACTGAGCGTCCATAAAGGTCCGCTTAAAGAGATAGGTTACAAAAAGTGAAACGAGAACAACTGAAAACAGTACGATCAGCATCAAGTGAAACGGCATCATGTAAAAGAAAGTGGTGTCATAGAGAGCAGCCTTCTGATTTTCGCCATACTTAAGAGAAAGATTAGCCTTATAGCGTCCCAGACCGCTTACGTCTGGAATCGTAGTTGTGAGAGTCTTTGTCTCTCCTGGGGCAACCTCAACACCTTCAGTGTTAACAGAAACTGCTGTGAGCTCTTCTCCACGTGAGTCATAAAAAACGATTTCTCCCTGCGGTGCAGACTTAATCTCACCGAGGTTTTCAACTTCAATTTCTACCTCACGGCTGTCTTCATCGGTAACGAACCGATCGATTGAGAAGCTTCCGATTCGCATACTGTCCTCTCGCTCGTCGTCAATGGTGATTTTCACAACAACGCCGTCCGCCTCACCATCCATGGCAATTTTCTCTGCCGTTGGACGATTAGCTGCTGGGACAAATCCTACGAAGGCATGATACTCGCCATGTTGAGCAAATGGATTGATCCTGAAAGTAATTGGCACTTCGCGCTCCTCACCGGGTGGTATCTCGATCCGGCCGCGCTTAACTTCAATCCAACTTGTAACAGTATTTGTTCGGTCAGTGGTAACCGGCTCCATAAAGGCAAAAATTTCACCTTCAGTATCTACGGTGATTTCATTCACCGTTGCATAGACAACGTACTTTCGGTACGTACTTTCATTGGTCAGCTTTACTGTTTCAGTGATGATGTCTCGCGGAGCGGCAGTTACATCAATCAAAAAAGGTCTAACTGTGTACTCGCCAGCAGATGCGATAGAAGGTAAAACAGCTAACAAAAACAAGCTTGAAAGTAATGCAGCAAATCTGTTTTTCACACTTAACATAATACCACCTAAAATACTGGGACGACGATATACGTCACATTTGTCTCATAATTTCCAGCCACCTGATCTTCAGTAACACGAATCCTATAGACCACGTTATTGTTGCTGACACCGGGTACCGAGCCATACATCACTTCTTCTGGTGTTGTCGAAAGCGCAGCATAGGAATCAACTGGAGCGAAACGGCTGCTTACTCCCGATAACGTTGCGTCGGTGGTGTGGTATCCGAAACAGCTTATTGCTGAACCAGAACAGGCTGTTCCCCAGCCAGCTGGTGAGGCATTACTTGAAGTAATTGGCGTAATTTCTGTACCGTACGTGTTTTCTAGCTGCTGATCACCATACATGAGCACTTGGTAGCCTTCTGTCGAGTTCGTATCAACCGATAGTCCTTGCGCAATCTCTCTATCAGTATTAAACGTTACAGAGCCAAAGTCGATTGTATTCGCAGTTGATGTTGCGTCAGTGGTAATGTCGCCAATGGTTGTGTTGTTGTCTACTCCAGAAACAGTGAAGACTAATTGAGCACCTTCAGTCACTAGTGAAGGATACGACGAACTCGCTACAAGGGGTTCTCCTTGACCGACATCGTATAGTCTGAAGTAGTACACTCCATTTGCTCTCGCTGCGGCATGAGTGATTGTGAACTCAAACTCAGTATCAGCTCCAGCTGGGTGTGTCAGGGAACTCGTTGTTGTAGCAGCTTCGTTGTGTGTACCACAGCCGTTACCCGTTCCACCTGAACACGAATCTGTATTTGTAAGCACATTTGAAGGAATCGCATCATTGTCGACACCCGCCCCATCTGCATAACACCACGTAGAGGTTGCGACACAAGTTGATGTTGCCACAACGAACTTTCCACCGTCAGAGAAGTCAGCGTACTGGGAGTACTGCAGCGCAAATTTAATGTTAGAACCAGCTGCATTCTCCACCTCAGAGGCAATTACTCGAAGTTTGATAATGTCTTGATTAGCAATATCTACAGGAGCTACGTTCTCAGCTGCCAATGGTGAAGTTGGAGTAAGATTTGTCTCATCGTCGTACCAGCGCCAGTCCCAGATAATTGGTGTGTACCCGGTAGTTCGAACCACAGGGTAGTTAATATACCCATCTAGTTCAGTATCGTCAGTGTTCACAACACGGAAACAGTAATCAGAACGTTGCGCTGCTCCGTTGTGTTCAATGATCCAGTCGTACTCAACATCTTCACCGATATCAACTGAATATGGGTTAACTGCTGAGTTGTTTTCTTCTTCGTATGTTCCAGCTACATCAGAAGGAGTAAGAAGGAGTGTTCCGCTTGCAGGGGTACTTGTTGCGACCTCAGTTCCGTCAGCAACCGATCCGTTGTATCCGCGCCAGATTGTTCCACTTCCGGGCGCACCAACGTCGTTCCAAACTGAAATCGCTGTACAAGTCGTATCTTGCAAACCGTACTGCAGTTTAAAAGCTCGTGATAACTCTGGCAAAGTAGCGTTGTTGATCAAGAACGACATACGGATGCGCACTCGCTCACCTTCTCCAAGCGGGTCGTCTGCGCCAGTAAGAGTTGTGTTCTCGCCAAGATCTGAAGCCCCAGCAGGCCAAGGGTCGGTTGGTGTGATAAGGTCGTTATCTACATAGAACCGGTAGTAGTTTTGCCGAACCGATGTATCAGCCACTGGCCATTCAACTATCTCTGTTCGATAGGTCTCTGGCTGACCGGTATCACTGCGCCAGTATTCAATTTGGGTACCGTCCGTTGTTAGGTTGATCCCTAACATTGGACGTGGAAATGCTGATCCGGTACCAGCACTTCTGTTGTTTACCCATGGTGAGGCATTCTCAGGATTTACAGTAGTGATTGAGACTACCTCAGTACATGGCTCAGCGCCACTACAAGCACCTGAAGCTAGTACACCATTTGATCTCTGGACACTCATCTCACCGGTACCTGTTTGGGTGTTTTCGATAACCCAAGCGACACTGTAGTGTCCTGAAGGTGTTGTCGCTCCGCTTTGAAGCTGAAAGGAAACAAACCCAATGCTTGAGAGCCAAACCTCATGCCCTATTTCATCAAGACCGTTGGTTGCCACTCGCTTCTGGGTATGAAGGAAGGTTCTTGAGAGACTACCTAAAGCTGAAATCGGCTGAGTTTCGGCTGACGCATCAGTGGTGTAATTATGTTCTACTCTTTGGATTTTCCAGTTTGCACCCGTAAACTCAACTACTGCGTAGCTAATGTTTGTGGTGTTACCAGTAAGTTCACGAGTGAACACTGGCTGATCTGAACTTGCAGCCCAGTGAGAAGTATAAAGACCAGTATTGAATGCTCCTGTACCAGTATTATTATTGGCTTGACCAGTAATGAACACCACAACATCTGAATCATCTGAAATACCAGTTGCGGCTGTACCAGTGGCAACAAGTGCTCCCGTTCCTGGTGCAATCACTGAATTCTGTCTAACGATTATTTCATTGTCACCGCCTGGGATGCCGACATACTCGATAATTTCCCAGGTGACTCTCGTTTCGTTTGCAGCTGTTGAAGGTCTCTGAATAACAAAGCTGTTCTCAATATTCCATGGATCAAGAATGTATGCGGTTACATCATCAGCATTTTGGTTACCACCACCTGTTGTATTACCACCCCCAGTGAGCTGTGTGGTTGTGATTCGAACAAAGGCTGAAGTTGAAGCACTAGGAGCGATGTAATCAGTACCAGCCACAAGAGTAGTACTTGCGCCTGTAATTACTTCAACACCTCTTTGAATAAAGAAGTCCTGCTTCTCTCTTGTAGTAAGCTCTGCGTATACATCGTATACAGGAAGTGCTGTTCCAGAGTCCGTAACACGGAAACAGTAAGTAGTGTCGAACGCTGATTCAGTCGTAGCTTCAATTGAATACTCAAGTTCAGTAAATTCTGAACTGGTGAGTGTAATCGAACCAGATTCTGAAGTGGTCTCACGCAATGCTCCAACGCCATCGAAGGTAGAGTTTTCATCAGTCACAGCACCATTCGCGCCGGCAGCAACGTTGGTGGTATTACCATCAGAAATGTTTGCGCTCAAAGCCATATCCCACGCACCCCCAACTGCTCCAACATCTATCCAACTACCAACGTTGGCACAAGTGGACACCTTTGTACCGTACTCCAGCCTGAAGTTTGTTGCCTGCGCATCAACAGTTCCTTCATTTGAGACTTCAATACGCAAACGTCTAATTGATTCTTGAGGGACACTAGTGATAGTTGTATCCTCTGTACCTCCTGATGCAGAAGTAGCGCCTGCTTCACTACCATCGTCGTTACGCCAGTGGTAGTGTTCTTGAGTAAGAACAGCTCCTGCAACTGTAGTACTGCCTGTTGGAGACACCGGGCTGCTTGGTCCAACTGATGACCCGGTGACCGTAACATCTGACGAAGGATCAGAAATCTCAATATTAATTGTTTGACCATTGGTTGAAGTAGCAGCGACATCAAGCACAATATACCCACAAATAGCTTGGGTGGAACTCGCTAAAATACTTCCAGTAAAGCTCGACGTACCGTTAGCACCACTGAAAGCTGAGCCAGAAATTGAAGTATCAGAAGCTGAATATGACTCCCCGGTACAATCGTACGGTGCGGTTGTATCAAGATCATAGTAAAGTGTTGGATTTCTTAAATGCTCACCGGCATCAATAGTTCCAGTCTCTGTAACAATAATTTCTGTAAGCGTTCTTTGTGTACCTGGTCGCTCAATCACAAACGTACCGCCAATGTAGGCTGTGGTTGTTCCGGTATCAAGTGTGGTAACTTGTGAACTCGATGCGCTTACATCAATGTCGGCAGAAATAGTACCTTCAGCATAGTTACCATAACCACGTAGTTCACTACCACTATCTGAAAGTCTGAAACAGTACGTATTACCTTGTGGTGCAGCGGCGGCAGGCTCAATGGCAAATTCAAATTCTACGAATTGAGAATTTGTTAACGTTAGAGAGCCGGTTTGAGCAGATGTGTCTCTCAGAGCACCGTTGGTTGTTAAGAATGACTGACCACTAGGATCGGACAAACCACCAGAACCTGTGCCGATGTTTGTTGAGTCATTACCGTCGGTTATAAACGTCGACGCAGACATTATCCAATCAGCGCCACCAGAGCCAACAGTTGGCCATGAAGTAAGTTCACCACAAGTAGCAGCAGTCTTGGTTGCATACTCCAGTTGGTAAGTGATTGGCAATGAAGATGTGGAGCCTTGTGCATCAACCTGGAGGCGCAATCTTCTGGTCGTACCGTTTGAAAAACCAATAGCTGATGTATTTTCATTTTCGATAGCTGTGGCAGAGCCTTCAACACCATCATCGTCTAGCCATCGGTATGCAGTTTGAGTGACTTCTGCGTTTCTAAGTGTAGTAGAACCTGTTAGTTCAATAGTCCCAGCTGGTCCAACAGACGGGCTTGATGTGAGTGTTACGTCAGTTGCGGTATCGTTAATAACAATATCCAAAGTGTTTCCATCAGTTGATGTGCTCAAAATATCAACCACTGGGTAAATACAAACTGTTTGTGTGGTTGAGACAGCGATACTGTCAGTAAAACTTGAACTGCCGTCAGCTCCAGAGAAACCATTGGTGTCGGTCGAACCAAACTGAGATTCGCTCCCACCATAGGATTCGCTGGCACAGTCATACGGTGCTGAAGTGTCTAAGTCATAGAAGAGTCTAATGTTGTTAACGCCATTCGCCCCATCAACTGATCCTGTTTCCGTAATGGTGACACCCGTAAGGTTTCGCGAAGACGTTCTTTCTTCAATCACGAATGTATCACCAGTGTAAAAGTCAGTACTCGGAATATCAGTTTCCGCTACTTTTGTATTCGTTGCTGAAACAAACACATCTGTACCCCAGAAGTCATCGTTTAGTAAAACACCTTGTAGCGAAATTCCGTCATGTGCGAGCACAGCATTACTTGGTGCATTTGTAGACTCATCTTCATAAGTGAGCTCGATAAAACTAGAGTTTGTTAGGTCATCAAAAATAATCGCACCAGAGCCACCTGTTGAATTTGTGCCGTTGTTACGGTTATAGCCCCAGAAAGCACCACGATTCGCTGCAGAACCACTTTCTTTCCAGGTTGTTGTGAATGGCTGTCGATTGTTTGGGCCATTGGTTGTGGTTGATCGAACTGTCGCGAAGAAGAGATAGTCACCTGCTTGGTCTATCTCGATACGATCGCTGTTTGTAGTAGTCGAATGAGAAAAAGCGTACGAATCGACCTCATGCTGAATGTCCCAGTTAATATCCTGGGTTGAATTTGTTAGGCTTTGTGTGGTCTCTGTACCCCCCAAGCGAACATAACTACCGGTATCAGGTAGTGCCACAAGAGTAACAGCGCTTCTGTTTCTCACCATATCAGTAGTTTGGCTACCGGATGACTCGCGCCTCATTTCGATGTTGAGCGTCTGATCTGAAGCTGAATCTTTTGTGATAATGCCCATGTATGAAAGTGTGGCAAAACGAATTTGTTCACTGTTTTGGTTTCCACGAGGATAAGCAGTGACAAGTGTTCCTGGAATAACATTGCCATCAAGGGTTAGTTGCATCTCATAGTTCTGCCTTGTTGAACCTGTCCCATCAACATACAGGGTTACATTAGCCATGACCAAGAAGTGGTCACCATCAGCACCCTTAACAGTAATGTCGGCTGACGTGGCTGTGAAGCCAAATGAGTCAGTATCAACTTCATCAGCGTTTTGCCAAGCAACGTCAGTGAAGCTTGTATTGAGGTGAACATCAGAGGTTGTCGCTCCATTATACAAACGCAGATAATCCCAGCTGTCTTTGAGTTTTAAAACATTAATACCATTTGTACCGGAGCCGAGGACACTGGTTGGAGTAGTCGGGTTTACATCATCACGTTGAATGTGCAACTGCAAGTCATCACCTGCCGTCGCATCGATAATCGTACCGCCAGAGAGATACGCCATAGTAGTACCATCGCTGTCACGAATATAGTTACTCGCTCTACCATACGGAAGTTCAGTACCACCCAAGGTAAGCCATGTATTGAGGCTTCTACGGTTTGTTCCGGTGGTACCACCTTGCTCTACTTTAGTGTTATAGGTAACTAAGTACTTTCCACCTTCGGATAAATCAATGTCACTAGTGTTGGCTTGCAGTGTAATATTCGCATTCGATTGAACAGTGTTGTCCCATGTTACATCAAGTGTTGAATTGTCAGTTGGAACTGTCTCTCCTCCTGTTGTCTCACTAAAAATAGCAAAGTCACCAGTAGTAGCTTCAGCTTTCGTTGTACCTATGTAATTATCCAAGCCAACAAAGCTTGTCAGGCCGGAGCTAAGAAAGTGGGCTATGTCTGTGAAGATAAGAATAAATACCAACACAAACGAAAGAGAACTGTGCAGAATTTTTTTTAGAAAATTTGAGCGCAACAAACTGCCCTTCAATTTCTCCCACTGAAGCATATCTATATATTACTTTATAGATGGCACTAAACCTATGTTATTGCTGTGTACTGGTGGAAATAAACTGGGTACTGGTAGCAGGGGGAACATTAATAAGCGGAGCGTTCATCTGCGCAGGAGCTGAAGATGCAGTTTGAGTGATCACAATATCAAACTCATCGAGTACAAAATCGTCCTCACTTTCACCTGTAGGTGCATCTGCTTCGTCATCGAGCTCGACTACAAGGGTGTCTAAAGTTGATGTGGTGGTGGTGCTAGCAAGGTTAAGTTCACCAGAGTCTGTACTGGTAGATACTGTCACAATATCTTTCTTCTCATTAGTTGATTTGTTTTGGATCAACGCTCTAATCTCTCCCACTGGGTCAGGTTCTGGGATATCAAAAGGTAGCTCTGTTGGTTTTGCAGAAATTGGTTTCGCAAGTCCTGTGTCTGGATCAAAACCCTGCGTTACAATGTCACCATTATCAAATTTTGTATCGTACACAAGTACAAAGCGGGGATTCGCCACTGTTCCCCCTTCATAACCAGAAATTGTCATCACCTCAGATGTCTCGAGTGAGTACACTCGAGCCTCTGATTCGGTACCACCAAGTACAGTCCACAGCACGTATCCGTCTTCAACTACGGGGGTGACGTCTTGAATATTGTTATCTGTGATCTGGTCCGTGAACTTTCCATCAAAGAATAAAACTTCCCAGTCATTTCCATCCCAGGCTTGCCAGACGATGCCTTCCTTTGAAACCTTAGGTTCCATGCTGTTTGTGCGTGAAAATGTAAGCTGTGTTTCTTCCAGTTCTTCAAGGTCGTATGAAATAATTTGATACCGACCATCAACAAGTCTCTGCCACACAACACGCATTGATGCAAGATCAAGGTCTGGTGATGTGTCGTCAAACTGGTTGTCTGTCAATTGCTTAACCTCCCCTTTTGAGGTGCGCATGTAAATTTCCATATCACCCTCGGCATCTTGTTCCGCGTACACCGCACTGTTAGAGTCAACAGGAACACCCTCTTTCATAGTACAGTGGAAAGTACCATCACCTACAGCAGCACAAGATTGGCGACTAAATTGGTAATAATTTTCTTCTGTTACAAGTTGCCTGGTAATCGAAACTACTTCACTCACTACCTCATCGACCAAATCGTTGACTCCATACTCAATTGCACCACCGTCAATCCAGTCGTCAGGTAATGCACCTTCAGGTTCTGTGTCAGTGTCCGAATCGCTGTCATCATTGTCTGACAAGTCATTGTTGTCTGTTGGTAAATCATCTGAATCAGAAGAACCATTATCGTTTGAGCCTGAACCGTTACCCCCTCCAGTAGTGTCACCAGGCTCTGTAGATGTTGAGGTATCGTCTGATGTTTGATCAGTATCAGTAGTTTCATCAGAAGATGTCGCTGTCGAAGTTGCGCTTGTGTCTGTATCTTCTGACACGTCAGGTGTCGATGATGAGGTTCCATTATCTGACTGCTCATCGGTCGTGGTCGCTGTTTCTTCGACATCATCGTCTTCAGCAACTTCATCAGTTGAGGTTGAAATTTGTAGGTCTGAATTTTCATCAGTATTTTCTTCTACCTCATCCTCCATTTCACTCTCCTCCTCTGTTTCTTCGGTAGATTCCTCAACACCCTCGTCAGTTTCACTTTCAATTTGTTCGACAGGCTCTGGTTCAGGTTCTTCAGTAATTTCAGGTTCTGGCTCTGGTTCAGGATCCGGAAGCTGCTCTTCAACTTCCTCTGGCAAAGTATTTTCAGCTTCAACTTCTGCGGCAGCCACTTCGTTGGCAAAGGCTTGATGGAATGGCTGAACCATGAACGAAAGAAATAGGAAAAGGATTGCTGCAAAAGACAGCTTTCCTGCATACACAAACGAATACAGCCACACACGGTGGACACCTCCTGTGTTTTTATTTCTAGAGTGTAATTGCATTAGCCCTACAAATTACACCCTACGTCGTACAGGTTAATGATATCAAACTAATATTGTAAAATAAGGATATATCAACAGTTACTTGAAGAAAGCGTCTGCAAGAATTATTGAAAAATCACGGAATGTCATTCGTCCGTCATTGTTGAAATCATAAACAGCACCCCCGTTTGACCACGCTGCCATAAAAGCACTTATATCTTTGAGTGAAACCTCTCCATCACCATCTATATCGGTAACGACTCGCACTTCTACATTCACTGAGATACTTTCTGGGTCAACGTTTTCATCATAAACAAAGAAGCTAACTGAACCATTTGTGCTCGTACTGGTTTCAACAAAACTACCTTCCCCGTCACCGGCGAGTAGCATTACGTCTGAAACAGAAACCTGTTGTGAGCCAGTTTCTTTTGCCTTTAAGTCAATCCGAGCAATCATATGCTCTTTAAGGAACCCTTTCCTGAAGGTGCCACCACGCAGAATAACTTTGTCGTCTTCAATGATTGGTTCTTCAGTCCATATAGTTAGAACAGACTGTCCGATATCAACAGCTTTAACCTCAACTGAACCAGGCTCAAAAGCGATCGTGATGTCGACAGCATTTACGGGCACATGTGCATACGCATAGACGTCAACTGAAAACTCCTTACCTGCCTCAACGAGTGAAGAGTTCGTTTGAAGCCTCACGTACGAGACATCGGTAGAAGTAATAACTGCAGCACCCAAAAGACCAATGATCGTCGCCAAAGCTGGGAACATGTATCTAACAGTACCTCTGCGTTTCTTAAACGGAGAGAACTTAGCTAGAATGTTCCAAACAGCTCTCATATCTCATAATCTATAACGACACTAATTGCGATCGTAAGTTTGATGCTTGTTGATTAACTACTACTAACGTCTCCTGAATTTCTCTAACTTCCTGCAAAATAGCCAGAATCTCTTCTGAAGAGGCAGCCTTACCTGAAAGTAGTGTAGAGATGATTTCATCTTGCTTACGCACTAATTTAGTAAAAAGCTCACTTTGATTCTGCTCTGCTGCAGAAAGCTCCTTCCACTGCTCTACTTGATAATCAGCCAAAACAGACTCGCCCTCCAAGATTGCCAACTGCTGAACGTACGCTTCAAAAATTTCAATCTCACGAGCAAGCCGAGCGACCATCACTGACTTTCGCTCAGCAAAGAAACTCCCACAACGGCCGAACAGACGTTCAAGCTCAATAAGCTCACTCTGGTAGAGGCCGTCATTGAGTCGTCCAAGGAGGTCGTCAAATGCAGTTCTTTCTTTTAGAGAACAGTCGCGAACAATTGACTCAGTAACTGCATCCGCTCCATTTCTGGCGGTTGTTTCTGTAATCGCTGCAAGGAGTGTTTCTTGATCAGCAATTTGTGCTCGAGTATTTTTTTCAAGATCTGAAAACGCTGAATCAACGATGTTACTTGCAAACAAATACGCAACAACTAAGGTTCCAATAATAAACAAAGCAGCTTTAATGTACTTGTTGTTTGTGTTTTCGGTAGTCATAATTATTTCTTTTCGGTTAGATCAGTAACATCTTGAATTTCCTTTTCAACTCTTCTCTGTGAAGACTGAAGTGCTTTATCAAACTCTTCAATCATTGTTGCCTCTGCCTTTGTAAGCTTCTTGGTTTTTCGTGACTCTTGCATCAACGCCTCTTGATCGCGCAGTGTTGATTGCAGGTGACTGAACTCAGTGTGCAAGATCTCAAGCGCCTCCACCGATTCCACACGAACCCTTCTGCGGAAACGCATGAAGTAGAGGTAGAGGTACCATACCCCGAGAATAAGTGCGACGATGAGTAGAAGCAATGGAACAAATACTGATAGTGCACTAACAATCATAGAACCAATCTGAATATAGCCTGGCTGTTGAACAGCAATTCTAACTTTCTCAGAAAGTTCACTACGCGCACCGTATTGGTCAGTTGCTTGAGCTTGAA
>CEQS01001953.1_pt1 | contig 13598 bp, 14 predicted proteins | sample 530981 | NCBI WGS metagenome assembly CEQS01 (sample SAMEA2621176, study PRJEB7988) | marine metagenome | biome: marine biome (ENVO:00000447); feature: mesopelagic zone (ENVO:00000213); material: "saline water (ENVO:00002010), including plankton (ENVO:xxxxxxxx)" | depth 800 m
TTCACGGCTCTCCGCAGTTCTGTCATCGACTGGTTAGAGGAGTTTGAATCACGATACAGTCGTTTTCGCTCTGACTCATGGTTGTCAGTATTAAACCGTACCGGTGAGTTTAACTATCCGGATCCTCAGTTTGTCGATCTCTTAACACAAGCACTCGAATATTACGATACCACTGAAGCGGTGTTTAACATCGCGGTTGGCGACCAGCTAACAAAGAGTGGTTATGATGCTAATTACACTTTCACCGCTACAAATGAGTTGTCTTCCATTCCAGCTTTGCCTGAGATCCTGGAGATTAAAGCAGGAAAAATTTTACTAAAGTCGGGGTCACTTGATCTTGGTGGTATCGGCAAAGGCTACGCTATAGATAAATTGGCTGATTTCTTGAAAGTTAAATATAACTTGCAATACTTCCTCATCAACGGTGGGGGCGATATCTACGTGACTTCAGACAAAGAGAAACCGGTCACTATTATGCTCGCTCACCCTGATGATAGAAATTTAGCTATTGGAACGGTGGATTTGAAAGAAGCTGGATTTGCCGCGTCATCCCCAAGAATCAGAGCTTGGCATGATCCGAAAACAGGTAAGTCACACAATCATTTACTCACCAAACATAACGTCGCTTCATATGTGGTAGCTCCCACTATCGTAGAGGCTGACGTCTGGGCGACGGTGTCGTGTATTAATCAAACAATACTCACCCCTTCAAAGGTACACCAGTTACTGATTGATGAGTCAGGGCGTGTACTCAGAGATACATTCAAATACTTAGGGGATAGTGCGTCGTATAACCTATATAAGAAGTAGTATGGATTGGTTTATTGTATTTTTAGCGACCAAACTACATGTCGCTATTGTTTTAGCAGCTTTTGCGGTGTTTATTTATGCAAGCCGCAAACAAAAGGTTGAATTCATCAAGGTGTCTTTAATAACACTGCCGTTAGCATTCATTGTAAGTCGCATTGCAAACTTTCTTATTGAGAATCCGCGCCCATTTGTTGACGGGCATATGATCGCTCTTATAGAACATGCCCCCGATAATGGATTTCCTTCGGAACATACTCTCTTGGCAGTAACTGTAGGCACTATCGTATACACCGAAAACCGGCTGGCCGGAAGTGTTTTGATTATGCTGGGTGTGCTAGTGGGAACCGGTCGAGTGCTTGCTGGAGTGCATCACACCATAGATATTTTAGGAAGCACCGCAATCGCTTTTGCGGCGACTTATCTCACAGTGCTTATGTTGCGTCGATGGCAGCCTTAAGTTTATCTTCAACTTGAGTTGCGATATCTTTGAGTTCTTCATTATCAACCATGCTCATGGCAACAGACGGGAGCATTGCTGAAACATATACCTCCTCGCCAGTTTGGTAAACAATAATGTTGCAGGGAAGCAGTAGTCCGATCTCTTTTTCTGCCTGCAGGGCCTGGTGAGCAAACTGCGGGTTACAAGCACCGAGAATAGTGTAGTTTTCGTAGTCAACGTCAAGCTTCTTTTTCATGGTGGCCTTAACGTCAATAGTGGTTAGTACGCCAAACCCTTCGCTGGCCAACACTTCGGTAACTTTTTCGATCGCCCTCTCAAAAGGGAGAGAAACGATTTTACTGTATCCATATTTCATAACTTTACAAATTATTCAACAATTATAGTTGACACAGTATACCCCCTAGGGGTATACTGTGTCAATGATGAAAACTGAAGAAAAGAAAAGACTTGGTAGACGTTTAAAAGTAATTGAGGGTCAGGTCCGCGGTCTACAAAAGATGATCGAGAATGAGAAATATTGTATTGATGTAATTACTCAATCCTCGGCGATTAGACACTCGATTAGCTCCTTCGAAGATGTGGTGCTCGAGGCTCACTTATCTACCTGTACTGTTAACCAGATTAAAGCTGGTAAACCGAGTAAAGCAACGCAAGAAATTCTTAATGTTTATAAGTTAGCTAAGAAAAAATAATATGGAGTCACTGTTTCCACTTGGCATAAGTCACTATCTACTCGGCGGATTACTGGTCGGGCTTGGTATTTTGGTTATTTATTTGATGACTGGTCTAGTGGCCGGTGTGTCAACGACGTTTACCTCAACCTGGTCGTTCTTACCTGGTAGAGCCACTTCATTTTTTAAGCGAGAGAAATTCGTCGCTTCCAGGACCTGGCGACTTTCGTTAGTCGGTGGTTTGGTACTAGGAGGATTGACGTATTTAGTGTTTGTTAATGCTGGTGAAGCAACTATTACTAGTCTTTCACCCCTTCGGTTATTTGCAGGCGGTTTACTTGTTGGTATTGGCACTCGTATGGCGGCCGGCTGTCCGTCTGGTCATGGTATTACTGGAAACGCTATGTTGGAAAAATCTTCGGTTGTTTCAACGGTTACATTTTTAGTAGTTGGTATTACGGTAGCTCTGTTAACGCAAACAATGTTTTAAGTAATGAGCGTATGACATTTTCTAAACACATAATAATTATTTTTGGAGGAGCGCTGTTTGGTTTCGGTCTGGCGTATTCTGGCGCCGCTGTGCCGGAAGTCGTACTTTCATTTTTACGTCTAGAAGATTTAGGCCTTGCCTTTGTGATAGGTGGCGCACTTATAGTGACGTTGATTGCTTTTCAATTTTTACCTAGGCTGATGCCAACCCCTCTATTGGGCGGAACGTTTACTAAAGCTGCAAAGCTACCAATCTCAAAATGGAATATTATGGGAGCGTCTGTCTTTGGTGTTGGTTGGGGATTAACCGGACTGTGCCCCGGCACTTCATTTGCCGCTATCGGTATGGGTAATTGGCCAGTATTAGCCGGTATTGTCGGTATGTTTGCCGGAGCTTATATCTACGGGGTAATACGAAACAAAGGATTGGGGGGGATTGAGTAATGAAAGAATATTTTAGAAATTATCACAAAAAATATGACAAACCAGAACAACAAATCAAACAAACACATGCTGATCATGATGGCAGTTTGTTGTTTGGTACTGATTGCACTCATTTTGTTCTTTGGTATTGGTGGACTTACCTTAGGATTATCAGGCAATTGGGTTATCGGCGGCGCGTTATTATTGATGGTAGCAGTTCATATTTTTATGATGAAAGGTCATAACCATAATCAAAAAGACACTGATGATAAAAAATCTTAACATGAATAAAAACACACACAGCCAACCTTTCCATAGTTCGTATCTACTGCTCTCCTCAGTCGAGAAAAATACACACACGTTAGACATCACTGGGTGGCTGACAAGAATCTACCTTGTTCCTTTTTATTGAGTTTACTGTGTTTGTCGAATATTGCGTCAAACGAACAGTAGCGCATTTTAGACGTATGGTCTTAGGTTTAGAAATCAAGCAGGTGAGATAAGTTTTATTACAAATTGGTAAAGTGTACTATAAAAATGTATGACTAAGAAGATATTTAAAATTACTGGTATGTCTTGCGCAAGTTGTGCACAGACTGTTACCAAAGCTTTGGCAAAAGTAGAAGGTGTGGGTGATGCCTCGGTAAATTTTGCTACTAGCGAAGCTACTGTTGAATATGATACCAACAAGGTGGATACGGCTGCCTTGGCAGTGGCGGTCAAGGCGACGGGCTACGATCTTGTCGATCAGTCACTACATGACAGTGAGTTTAAGGTGATTGGCATGGGGTCCGACCACTGCGCGGGCGTAGTGCAAAAAGCACTTGAGTCATTACCTGGAGTCAGTAACGTACAAACCAGCTATGCTAATGGTTCAGCGACATTTTCGTATGATCCAAACCAAGTTAAACTATCGGAACTTAAAAAAGTGGTAGATGACGCCGGCTACGAAGCAGTAGTGATCGAAGCGGGTGATGATGCCTACGAGAAAGAAAAAGCTGCCAAAGAACACGAAGTGTCAGTGCTAAAGAAGAAAACCCTAGTAGCAGCCATCTTTTCATTACCAATTCTCTACTTGGCGATGTCAGAGTTGATCAGTGAGGCGTTGATTCCTGGATTCCTTAATCCGTCGGAGGTGCCATTGCGGTTTGCTATGGTGCAGCTAGTATTGTCTATCCCAGTCGTGATTGCTGGTTATCGTTTTTACACCGTTGGTCTGCGTAATCTGTTCAAATTAACTCCAAACATGGATTCTTTGATTGGCCTTGGTACTGGAGCGGCGTATTTGTATGGGGTGTATGCGGTGTATGCCATTGCCGGCGGGGAAGTGAGTCTGGTTAAAAACCTATATTTTGAAACGGCGGGGGTGATTATTGCTCTTATTTTGCTCGGTAAATACTTGGAGGAACGAACAAAAGGTAAAACTTCAGAGTCCATTCGTAAGCTGATGGACTTGGCGCCCAAAACTGCGACCGTGATTCGTGAGGGAGAAGAAATACAGATTTCTCTCGAGGAGGTAATTGTGGGAGATACCATTGTAGTTCGCCCAGGTGAGAAAGTGCCAGTTGACGGTGAAATTAGCTCAGGTACCAGTAGTATCGATGAGAGTATGATTACTGGTGAAAGTGTACCGGTTGATAAAAAAATCGGTGACAAAGTCATCGGTGCAACAATCAACAAGTCAGGAGCGATTCAATTTATTGCTACCAAGGTTGGGAAAGACACTGCCTTAGCACAAATCGTGAAACTAATTCAGGAAGCCCAAGGATCAAAAGCGCCGATTGCGCGTTTGGCTGACGTGATTTCTGGCTACTTTGTCTGGGCCGTGATTGCGATTGCGCTACTAGCGTTTGGTCTTTGGTACTTTGTTTTCGGAGCGACGTTCTTGTTTGCGTTGACTATTCTGATTACTATTCTGATCATTGCTTGTCCATGTGCTTTAGGTCTTGCAACCCCAACTTCAATCATGGTGGGGACTGGTCTGGGGGCGGAAAAGGGAATCTTGGTAAAAAGCGCCGCTGCCCTTGAACAAGCCAAAAAAATCCAGGCTATTATTTTAGACAAAACCGGTACTATCACTAACGGTACTCCGGTCTTGACGGCTGCTACCAGTGTGACTGCTATGAGTGATACAGATATGCTCACTCTGGCTGCTTCAATCGAGAAAAATTCCAAGCACCCACTAGCCGAAGCGATTGTAGCGCACGCTAAAGAGCAAAGTTTGTCACTTCAAAGTGTTGATAATTTTGAAGAAATTCCTGGACACGGTCTTTCAGGTGCCATTGCTGGGACACAATATTTTGTTGGTACTCGTAAACTAATGGACCGCGAGGGAGTGGCATACAAAGACTATCTAACGGATATTGAAAAGCAAGAGGACGAAGGTAATACAGTGATGTTTTTCGCTAGCCAAACTGACCTTTTGGGAATTATTAGTGTGGCTGACACAGCCAAGGAAACTTCAGCTGCTGCCGTCAAAGCTTTTGCCGACTTAGGGATTGCGGTCTATATGATCACCGGAGACAATGAGCGCACTGCCAAAGCCGTAGCGCGCGGAGTCGGGCTGGCTGAAGCCAATGTATTTGCTCAGGTATTGCCCGAAGAAAAGTCTGATTATGTCAAAAAACTCCAAACCGAAGGTCTGACTGTAGGGATGGTTGGTGACGGTATCAACGATGCCCCGGCCCTTACGCAAGCTGACATCGGAATTGCTATCGGGGCTGGTACTGATGTGGCGATCGAAAGCGCCGATATTGTCTTGATGAAGAGTGACCTGCTGGATGCAATCACCGCGATTAAGCTGAGTCGAGCGACCATGCGCAACATCAAACAGAATCTCTTCTTTGCCTTTGGCTACAACACCGCGGGTATTCCAGTGGCGGCTGGACTGTTGTTCCCGTTCTTTGGGTTCTTACTCAGTCCCATCATCGCCGCGGGTGCGATGGCTGCGAGCTCCATTAGTGTGCTCCTAAATGCGCTCCGGTTGAAAAACATCAAGTTATGATTTCTATTACGACAGTTAAGTAAAATCAATCACATGAAAAAACATCAATCTAAACATATGTCTCATTCCAATCATACTACTGATTGCATCGCTACAACACCATGCGAAATCTGCAGAAGAGAACATCTAGCAATTTCTTGTGGGAGTAAGATGGAAGCTAAACAGTATGAATACAATCTAAAGGATACGTTAAATAAACATACTCATGCCCATAAACCAAAGGCGACGGCAGACCCACATGCGGGTCACGACATGAAGGGAGACGCCCCAGCTGGTCATAATATGAAAGACATGAAAGGCATGGATCATGCTGATGCCATGAACGACCCTAGTATGGCAAAAGAGATGGAGTACGACATGAAGCGGCGGTTTTTGATTGCGTTGGCCCTGACGTTGCCGATCTTGGCCTATTCACCGTTGGCGATAAATGTCTTTGGTCTCAATTTGCCGACTCCGTTTGCGGTTAATTGGTTATTATTCCTACTGACTACACCAGTAGTATTTTGGACTGGTTCGATTTTCATTTCTGGCGCCTACTACTCACTCAAGGCCAAGCAACTCAATATGTCAGTGTTGGTTTCGACCGGTGTGCTGGCCGCCTATCTCTTTAGTGTACTGATCACAGTCATGGGCTTAGGTGAAACCTATTTTGAAGCGGCTGCCATGCTGGTCACCTTTGTACTATTTGGTCACTGGATGGAAATGAAATCACGGCGCGGGACCTCTGACTCGCTGCGTGCCTTGTTTGATTTGGTGCCACCACAAGCCACCGTATTGCGAGATGGGGTGGAACTGAGTATCCCCACCGCCGAGATTGTCCTTAATGATATTGTCGTCTTGAAACCAGGCGACAAGATTCCGGTCGATGGTGAGGTAACTGAGGGCGCGTCATCAGTTGATGAGTCATTGGTAACTGGCGAATCTATGCCGGTAAATAAAAAAGTCGGTGATAGTGTGATTGGTGGTTCAGTCAATGACTCGGGCACCCTCAAAGTCAAAGCTACTAAGATTGGTGCCGATACGGTGCTGTCGCAAATTGTAAAGCTGGTCGAGACGGCGCAAAATTCTAAAGCCCCGGGCCAACGGATTGCCGATAGAGCCGCTGCCTACTTAGTGATTATTGCGGTATTATCTGGACTGTTAGCGTTCTTTGGTTGGTATTTCGTAGCGGGGTCGACAGTCATTTTTGCGCTGACCTTTGCTATTTCGGCGGTGGTCATTGCCTGCCCGGATGCGCTTGGACTAGCTACGCCAACGGCCGTGGCGGTCGGAACCGGGATTGGAGCACGACACAATATCCTCATTAAAGATGCTATGACACTGGAAAGTACGGCCAAAATAAACGCTATTGTGTTGGATAAAACTGGTACTTTAACCGAGGGCAAACCAGCTGTGACCGATGTGGTAGTTCTTACTGATATGGCAGAAACCGATATTCTACGCTACTCAGTGTTACTAGAACAATCATCTAACCACCCGATAGCTGACGCGATTATCCGCTATGCTGAAGAAAAAGGAGTGACCCCCGACACCAGCATGACTGACTTTGAATCTCTAGCCGGGCTCGGTTTACGCGGAGTATACGAAGGCAAAGAAATTTTGGTCGGTACGTTACGCTTAATGGAAGATAAAAAGATTGATACTACCAAAGCTCGCCCTGCGGCTGATACATTATTCGGCGAAGGCAAAACCATTAGTGTCTTGGCAGTGGATGGGGTAGCGGTCGGGGTGCTGGGCATTGCGGATAAGATACGAGAGAGTGCCAAGGACACCGTCGCGACGATGCAGACAGACGGAATAGAGGTAGCAATGATTACCGGTGATAATGTCCGAGTCGCCGAAGCGGTAGCCGCTGAAGTTGGTATCACACGCGTGTTTGCTGACGTGATGCCAGAAGATAAGTCCAACTACGTCAAGAAATTACAAGACGAAGGCAAGTTTGTGGCCATGGTCGGTGACGGCATCAACGACGCGCCAGCTTTAGCACAGGCTGATATTGGTATCGCAATTGGCGCTGGGACTGACGTAGCTATTGAAACGGCCAACATTGTGCTGATGAAGTCTGACCCGTACGATATTATGTCGGCTATCACCCTCTCTAAAGCTACCACCCGCAAGATGAAACAAAATCTCTTCTGGGCAGCTATTTACAACGTCCTGGCTATTCCGGTCGCTGCCGGAGTTTTCTACACATCACTCGGTTGGTCACTGCGGCCAGAAATAGCTGCTATTTTGATGTCAGTATCTTCTATTATTGTGGCGCTCAATGCAGTGTCATTAAAAATGATTGAACCAAAATTAGTTCGAGCCGAGAGTAAGAAATAACATAAGTGAACGTATACACGCACCATGTTTAAAGCAAATCGAAATAAATTAATATCAGTATCTGTAGTATTGCTGGTAGCTATTTACGCCTGGCTGGCACATAAAAACCACGTCATTGAGTATTGGGAGTATATCTTCTTCGCTCTTTTTATCGGTCTACATTTTCTGATGCACGGTGGTCACGGACATACGCATGGGGCTGACAAAAAACAGCACAGCGAAGAGAATATCTCATGACAAAAGAAAACAGAAAACTCTCACTGGTTGGATCGGTATCGCTTGGTACGGGCGTGATGATTGGGGCTGGGATTTTTGTGCTGATGGGGCAGGTGGCTGAATTAGTGGGCAAGCTCTTTCCGCTGGTGTTTGTGGTCGGAGCGATTATCACCAGTCTTAGTGCTTACTCGTATGTAAAATTCTCCAATACGTATCCCTCATCCGGTGGGGTGGCAAAGTTTCTTAGGAAAGCCTATGGTCCAGGCACCATTACTGGTGTCTTTGCTCTACTTATGTACGTGTCGATGGTGATGGCACAGAGCCTGGTGGCTCGGACGTTTGGTTCGTATACCCTACAGCTGTTTGATGTACCGAACGTCGAGAGCTATGTACCGATGCTTGGTGTTGTGCTAATTGCTGTGGCGTTTCTAATTAATATATCTGGAAATAAAGTAATTGAGAGTTCAGCCAATGTGACCGCTAGTGTAAAGGTACTCGGCATCGCCCTGTTGGCTATAGCTGGTCTAGCCGCTGGCGGTTTTCCAACGTTTTCTAATGTCGGTAGTGAAGTGGCTACTGGCGGAACACTTATTGGTGGTTTTATAGCTGCTTCGGCACTCGCTATCTTAGCCTATAAAGGCTTCACTACTATCACCAATCATGGCGGTGACATTGTAGATCCCAACCGCAACATTGGCTACTCGATTATTATTTCAGTGGCTATCTGTACCGTAGTATACGTCGCACTGGCCTTGGCAGTGTCCTCTAGCCTGAGCGTGTCAGAAATAGTGGCCGCCAAAAATTACGCGCTAGCTGAAGCAGCCAAACCAGTGTTTGGTCAATTTGGGCTTTGGTTTACGGTGATAATTGCGATTGTGGCAACTGTCTCTGGAGTAATAGCTAGTGTGTTTTCTTCATCACGACTGCTCGGTATGTTGAGTATGATGAAGCAGGTGCCTGAGCTCAGTTCGCGTTTTAGGAACACGCCGCTTATCTTCACTGTTGCACTGGCGATACTACTAACCATTTTCTTTGACTTAACTCGGATTGCGGCTATTGGTGCGATCTTCTATCTTCTGATGGACATTGCAGTTCACTGGGGATTACTTAGACATTTGCGCAGGGAAGTTGCATTTAACCCACTGATACCAATGCTGGCAATAGCACTGGACATGGTGGTTTTGGTGACTTTCATAGTTGTAAAATTCAAGCAAGATCCGTTGATACCGTTCGCCGCACTCTCGGGGCTGATACTGATTATTGCTGCCGAACGACTCTTTATGCGTAGTCATACTGACAATTTCGGCAACATGGCTATGGATGATGGAATGTAGAGAAGACAGATTAAAATTCACCACAAACTAGTCAACACTTTACCCCATCACTTTCAATTGTGAATTACAAATGAGTTACTATAGACACATATGAGTACACAAATTTCTAAGTTCTTACGGGCCGCCAATTATTTATCTGCTGCCCAAATTTATTATGCGCGTCTAAACTAATATATTATACAACATCAGTTTGACGGCCTGTTTGTACTAGACCCGGATCATGGATTTATGGCGATCAAAAATAGTACGATAACTGATATACTTAATGTAAGTGATAACTAACTAAACAACTATGAAATCACACTCGCAAAAAATGGGGTTGGTAGCAGCTGGGTTATTCGTAGGCTTCTTCGTCTTATGCATGATTTGGGGGCTTTTGCTTACTGATCCGGTTCTTAAGGAATTACACCAAAACATTCTCAAAATCGCTTATCCTGGTTTTAGCTTTTCCCTGATAGGTATGTTGATTGGTGTGATTGAGTCAGTTATTTACGGCTTCTTCTTTGGAGTTCTGTTTGTCTGGTTGTGTAAGATTTGTTGCGTTAATCAGTAGCGTGCTCAGCATGCAAAAGCCGCGCGCCTTTGGCGCGCGGCTTTTGTGTATCCTTCCTCTTAACTACTGGCTTAACTGAAATTAAGTAACTTTTACACAAATGAAAGTGTAATCAGTGTTCATCATTGTCAACATGGGGAATGTCTTCCGGGTGTGGGTTATCGGACATCATCGCTTCCGTTTCTTCCTCATGATCATCCTCGGCTTCTTCACCATGCCCGTGGCCAGCGCCCTCTTCAATACTTGGCCAGATTTGCAGCAACATGTTTTCAGATGTTTTAGAGGTTGCATAGCCAAGCCCACCAAGTGCAATCGACAGTATCAGCAATAATGCAACACTGAGTAGTGATACTAATTTAAAACGGTAGAGTGACCAAAATGATGCGCCGAACGCAACAAGTTGGATAAGTGCGGTGACAATGCCGATTGTTTCTATCGTTTCCGGTACATCTAGAAAAGGAGCTGGAAATAATCTGGCTGATAGCCAGAAAAAAATTAGTCCAAGGTTGAGTACCGCTCCGGCAAAATACATGTTTGGAGTGCGGTGGTAGAAGTAATTGATTCCCCAAGCGATTTGTAAGACGCCGGAAAGAAAAAGGAACCAAAACTCAGGGGGGATGTTCCAATGTTCGGCGGCAACTGGACCGGCGTGTAAAATTCCGGCTAGAATAGTGAAGGTGGCTGCTATAAACACAAAGGGGTACTTTATAGAAAAATATGACATAGGAGAATAATATGCTTTTATATGCACATTCTACCACGCTTGATTTTGTAACTGAGCAGTAACTGTGCATGATAGTATAGTGTGTATGGAGATTAAAGAATTATTAACGAATGCTATAGAAGGGACAGTTGCTTGTGATGATAAGACTCGAACTGCTTACAGCGAAGATACGAGTATTTTCCATATCAAACCGAGCTGTGTAGTGTATCCAAAACACACCGAAGATATAAAAGCTCTAGTCAGATTGGCTAATAAACATCCTGGTGAATTTTCTTTGACTGCTCGAGCCGCCGGAACTGATATGAGTGGCGGCCCTTTGTCGGATTCGGTAGTGGTCAGTTTTGTCGAGCATTTTAACAAAATTAAAACTGTAAATGATGGCTTTGCGGTGACCGAACCCGGTGTATTTTATAGAGATTTTGAAGAAGCTACTCTAGAAAAAAATCTGCTTTTACCTTGCTACACCGCCTCGCGAGAACTAAATACAGTTGGTGGAATGGTCGCTAATAATTCAGCTGGTGAAAAATCACTGACGTACGGAAAAACAGAACGCTACGTGAAAGCGCTCAGGGTTGTTCTTTCGGATGGAAACGAATATGAATTTCGTAAGTTGACCCGGGACGAGTTGGAGGTCAAGAAAAGCCTCGATACTTTTGAAGGTAAGATATACCGCGAATTGGAGCAGTTGGTTGTCGAGAATGATAAGGTTTTACAAGAAGCCAAACCTCCGGTGTCAAAAAACTCCGCTGGGTATGCGTTATGGGACGTGTGGGACAAAGAAGCTGATACATTTGATCTCACCAAACTTTTTGTGGGATCACAAGGCACGCTTGGATTAATGACAGAAATTACTTTTGACTTAGTGCCGCCAACAAAACATGCCCGCATGTTAGTTATTTTTCTACGTCGTAAACATATGCCGCTACTAGGTTCTTTAGTAAACGACGTTCTTTCGCACAACCCAGAAAGTTTTGAATCGTATGATGATCACACATTTACAGTTATGCTCAAAGTTCTACCTAAGTTGATGAAGAGGTTGGGGCGCAATCCATTTTCGTTGTTTCGTGACTTTGTGCCAGAAATAAAAATGGTACTCACTGGCGGTATTCCAAAACTGATATTGATGGCGGAGTTTACCGGTAATGATGAAGCTGAAGTGATTCATAAAACCGAATCAACCTTACTGGCCATACAAAGTAAATACAGTGTTTCTTTGCACTCTACCCGCACCCAAGCTGAGAGAGATAAATTTTGGGCTATTCGACGGGAGAGTTTCAAGTTGTTGCGTGAACAGGTGCATGGTAAGCACACGGCACCGTTTATTGATGATATTTCAGTCAACCCAAAGTTTTTGCCTGAATTTTTACCAAAACTGTACGACATTATGGATGAGTATCGTTTAACCTATACGATAGCTGGACATATCGGAGACGGTAACTTCCACATTATTCCTCTGATGGACTTTGAGCGTCCTGATTTTGTAGAGGTTATTGAGGAGTTATCGAAGCGAGTTTACGACTTGGTAATTAAGTTCGATGGTTCAATTACTGGAGAACATAATGATGGTATTATTCGCACACCGTTTTTGGAACAGATGTATGGTAAGGAAGTTATGACATTATTCCAAAACACTAAAGATATACTTGATCCGCGGCGGATATTTAATCCGCATAAGAAGGTAGACCCGGATTTTAAATTACTACGCGCGGCAGTAAAGACTAAATTTCTGTAGACAAGACCTATTTACAAAAATTACTTTATAGTACAATATTTGTACATTATGAGTGGTGTAAGAAAATTAGTAACAGGGTCATTCCTGCTACTGTTTATTGGGGCAATGTTCAGTGGTTTTTTTCATATGACCATGACCATGGATATGGTTGATGATGCATCAGGATGCGCATTTATGTCTTCTGGAAAGGAGTTATGTAATATGTCAGTAGCCGAGCATATCTCAACATGGCAATCTACATTTCTCGCAACCATGCCTGTATTCAATCTTCTTTTGTTAGCACTTGCAGCCGCAGTGATAATTTTCACTGTTGCACCAAATCTACTTCTCAAGCAAAGGTTCAGAGTTTCAATAATACCCAAAGAGATTGTTGAGCGTGTCTATACATTCTCGTATCGTCCCCTTCAAGAGTTATTCTCAAGTGGGATACTTCATCCAAAACTTTTTTAATGTAATTTCTTTCAGCAGTATATCTGCTATTACGAGCTAAAGAAATTATCAATGAATACAAAAATTATTGCTGGCGTATTGACCATACTTCTTTTGTTGGGGGTATTCTGGTATATCGCTACTGATGGAGATATAACCAAAGAAGATACAACTGAGACTGCAGAACATTCAGATAATCTTACTTCTAATGAGGTAAGTCCTGCAGCTGTTGTTGACAGAGTTCAGGCGAACGAAGATCTGATTCTTCTTGATGTGCGCACACCAGCAGAATATGAAGCACTGCACTTAGAAAATGCCTTGCTGCTTCCGGTGAAAGAACTATCGGCTAAGACACTGGAAGATGTAGGTCTCGGCGAAGATATGAAAGATGCCGAGATTATTATCTATGGTAGAAGTGGCACCCGGAG
>CEQS01163040.1_pt1 | contig 13536 bp, 10 predicted proteins | sample 530981 | NCBI WGS metagenome assembly CEQS01 (sample SAMEA2621176, study PRJEB7988) | marine metagenome | biome: marine biome (ENVO:00000447); feature: mesopelagic zone (ENVO:00000213); material: "saline water (ENVO:00002010), including plankton (ENVO:xxxxxxxx)" | depth 800 m
AATCGGGGTTTGTAGAAATGTATTTCTTAGGGCTAATAATATTTGGGGTAATATCAATATCCGGCCCTAAAGTTCCATCATGGTCGGTATCGGCATATGAAAATATGTATGGAGTAAGCTTAGATCGAACCCCGGAATTACCGTAGGTGTTGTAAACTTTTTTGAGAGTTAGTTTCCCGGTTTCACCTGCCGTTGTATTTTTATTGCTCGGAGTATTCTGACACAATGAGTAATCATACTCAAAGTGAACAGTTTTAATGGGAGTAGCAGTAGTGCCAAGAGCTTCTGCCTTTATTTTTTCTGCTCGAGTGTACAGATTTATTTCATCCAACTTTTTCAGAGCTTGTGATGAGCTAGTATTTTGACCTCCGTTTTCATCAATGACTCCATAACCGTCATCGCGGGTAGAAAGAGTAAACTCTGCTACGTAGTTTTTAGATTCAATGGAGTGTAAATACCAAATCTCCTTTTCGCCATATATGTACGAAGCCATATCATCATCTTCACCAGTTTTTCCCGATTCGGTGTAGTAAGACATGGGGTTAAATTTTGCTTGATTTTGTCCATAGGGGTTTCTCCAAGCGTAATTGCTATTGACTTTTGAATAGTTGAATTTCGTATAACCGCCTTTATCATCGGGGGTAGGGCCATCACCAGTAACATCGACATAATCACTGGATAACACTGCAGAAAGTAGTATTTGAGTGGCATGTGCAGGTACGCTCTTTGAGTTAAACGAGTTACTGGATCCTCTTGTATTTGAAACTGAATTATTATTACTAGAATATGTAATTAAGCCTGTTTTGTGGTTGTCATGACTTGGTGCATCAACACTAAAAGAAACTTCTTTTTCTTTAATGCTATATATGGGGTTGCCATATACATAACGAACGCCTGCATCATTAGTTATGGAATATTCATGTAAGTGATGATCCTTATAAATACTTCCGGATGTACGATCTATTGGCGAATATTCACCATATATTTTTTTATCAACTTCTAAAGTTGCAGTATTTCCAGCCGATGCTGAAAACTTATGGCCAGTATAGTTCTTAATGGATTTGTTAAGCCCAATTATTGATGCTTCTTTAGCGGTGAGGGCAGTAATGCTAAAATTTCTTGGACGCAAAGACTCTTTTAAGTATTCTTCCTTTGACGAATAAGTTCCCCTGGATCCAGATGTTCTGTAGTATTCATTGGTTGGTGTATTAACGTGGGGTGCAATGGGGAGATATTGGTCTAAATCGTCACCTCCTGAACTGGCAATAATTATTTCATTGTTAGTCCTTCCTTGATCACCCGCCGCCCTAAATTCGTAAGTTTCAACATTATGCTTATTTGCTCCACTATGAATTTCGTCTTCTTTCCAAAATTCAAAGGCTTCAAAACCTTCATCATTCCATCTACCGGTTTGTTGAACAAGCTTTACATCGGTGTAATCTGCTCCTGCCTTTGCAATTTCTCCGAAAGCAACATGTGCGCCGGCATCACCTTTTCGGCTTTTCTCGGTCATTTCTGGATCGTAAACTTGTCCTACATCGCTCCTGTGCGCTCTGAAATTGAGATTTAATCCAGAAGCGCTTGCCACAAATGCGTCAGGCATTAATGACGTAAATGGCATTCTGGGGTGTTCTTCGGTAACTTGTCCAGAAAATTCTCTATTAAAATCTAAAATAGATTTGTCGTCGGCATCTTCTGAATATAAATATCCGTATGATGGATTATCCCATGATGTTTTTTCTATGGTTTGAACCAAGTTAGTTACTTTGACACTTCCCTTGATAGTTCCCCATTTTACTTCACCACCCACTCCCAAATCCACGGATTTAGCAAATAGTACCCGCTCATAGGTTGATTGCGGAACAAAGCTTTGAGTGCCAAACGGCAGAAATGAAGTTGATCCGACAAGGCCATACTGGGTCTGTCCTCTATAAACATCCCTGGTGCTCGGATTTCTTCCATCTAAATTTAACTCCTTGGAAACTGAAATCCCTCTTAATCCTTCTCTCGAATTCATAGGAATACCAACTCCAACTTTTGTGTTTACTCCCAAACTTTCTGAATTTCCTTTGCTTTTAGCACTGAAACTCATGCTGGGTATAATATTTATACCCGTCTGGCTGTTGTTATTCGCATTTAAACCTACAGAAACATTGTCGTTAATATCCATACCAAAAGAAACACCAAACGTTACCCCTTTTCCCAGATAACTATTCTCAGATAAGCCGAACCCTAATCCTATGGATCCAGAGTTTCCTTTGTTATCCTTGCCATTGGTACCGGCGATTTCAGTTTCTCCAGAGATATGTACTCCCCAAGTTTCATCTTTCTTAAAACTCATTTCCTGATCAATAGGATCTCCCTTAAAATCATCGGGTAATCCTCTTACAGTTCTTGAAATGGCTCCAGGACTAAGACTCCAACCTAAACCTACCCAAGAGGCTTCCTGTTCCATGGTGATTCCAGCCGAATAGTTTAAGTTTAATGGATACCCTTCTATATTTAAGACTGGAATGGAATATTTGAAATTACCTGTCGCCGGATCAACCATTTGATTTATATCTACGCTCCCAGTGCTATGAGTTTGCTGGTCTACACCGCTAGTTGCCAATAAATCTAGAGGAAAATTAATGGTTCCAATTAGTGTGAGAAAGCTCATCAAATGAGCAAATATTTTCTTGATAAGAGGTCTTCTCAAATTTTTCATAATTCTTTGTTAATTCGTAAGAAATAGTCTTCGTTTTTTTCGTTAGTCACTTTTAAGATATAGTATCCATTCTGGAGGGAAGAAAGATCCAGTATATATCGATTATCCCCGTTGTCCTTCATGTTGTAGTTTAAATTGAAGGAGGTTTGTTCTACATTGTGAATATCGTACAGGTTAAAGTTTAATTTCCCTTTATTGTATTCTCCGGTGTATTGAAAGAACAAATGATCGAAAAGTGTATTTCTAAAATCAGATTCCAATTCAGGAGTGACAACGTTGTACGAATTTGTGAAATGACATCCCATCGAAGTAACTAGATTTCGCACTTCAGATCCAGGTTCGGTAAGTTTTAAATACAAGTAATTGGTACCATCTGGAATCGTTGTACTATAGTTGGTGTTTATTAATCCGGAACTAACTGAGGAAGTAAACGTATTTAGAACGTTTGTGCCATTAGCAAGATTAGATGTTTCGTAGGCGTTTGAAAATTCATAGCTATTGTTAGAGTATTTTCTTTCTATTAAAAGGTTACCTGGTGGTATACAATGAAAACTAGAAAAATTGAACAAGCCGTATATGACATGATACCGTGAATTTGAATAACCTATATTGGTATTAGGTTTGTGACAGTTAAAGGCTGCACCCTGAGCAAATTTGAAATTAGGAATTAATCCTACTTTGCTTGTGCTCTCTGTTAAGCCGAATTCAATTTTATTATTTTGGTCCGTAGAAGCAGGCCAACCATTGCAACAGAAAAAACTGCTTTTTTCAGCAGGATAATTTAAGGCTACCCAAACATCCTCCAAAGGCAGGCAGTAATTTAAAGAAATAGCTGTTGTTACACTATTTGATGTGGTTAAGTCTAAATTTTGAGCATTTTTACCACCAGTCCAGTATAAGTCAGGATCCTTATAATTCCAAATTACTTTGTTACCAACTCGATAATAAAATGTTCTGGTTATGAAACCAGAGCTTGAAGTAGTGCCTATAACGGGAATATTGACAACCAGTTTATAAATTCCGGCCCCGATTCCCAATAAGCTTGAGTTTCGCGTAATAAGGGTTTCGGAATTATCTTCAATTAAGTACCAATGAAAGCCCGATTCATCATTCAAATGAGCATATCCGTTAAAGTTTGCAATGTCTTTGAAAACAATACTTCCGTTATCAACAAGGCAACTGGAATGCTGAATATCAACTTGGGGAACATAAAGGTCACCTCCTCCAATTTGAACAATATTGGAAATACCTGATGATCCAATGGTCAATCCTTCAACAAAATATTCGGAACTTTGAGATAAGGTTGTGGTGTGAAGTTGATTGTCATCCTCAAAAATCAATAGATCTTCATCGATAATTTGTATTGAGTATCTTGCATCTTGATTGTAACTTCCAATGTTTGGGTCAATACTTTGCCCTTCGTGAAAATGTATTGCGCCTTGATTATCAATATGGATGGCATAGGCAAATTCTAATAATGTGTCAACTGGGTCATCAATGGTATCTCTTAACCCAAGTAATATTTCAGAACCCGGGTCAACATTAAAGGAAAGTTCAAAATTTGACAGGTAATTGACTTTAGTTCCCAGTTTAAGAGTTGAAGGGCCCCAATTGGAATTTGATCTTGTACTTGTTATTGAATTAGTTAAGGTGTCAAAATCAATGGAATCAGAAGTACTTAGGTTTAACTTATCTGACAACGAGAATTCTTTTATTGTTTCGCGTTGATTAGCATCTGTAATGGTTACGGTATAGTTACCGGATTTTAAAAACAGTAATGAATCTGTTGGTTTCTTTATTACGATTGTGTCTAAAGCGTAATTTGAGGTATCTATAATAATTGTGTCAACCAGTATGGAATCTATGTAGTTAAACTCATCCCATTTATATGTGTAGGGTGGAAATTCAGAATCTACATCAAATATGATACTCCCCGTGCGTACTGCATATTCAGGTAATACCAAATCAACCGAACTTAAATAGGGTCGTCCAAACGTATATTCAGTGCTAGTTAATTCAAATCCGTATGTGTAAATTGCAGTTGCAGCATATAAATCATTGGTAATATTATTACTGGTAGTATGTATGCTTGAATTATTTTTAAGATAATCAATGTTGGAAGCTGTAACTGAGATTGAAAAAACATCTCCAATGCTATAAGATTGACTTATTCCTTGACTTGATCCATTTTCATAAATGTTTAAAGTTCCTCCATCAAAGTATAGAGCAAATTCAAAAGTCATTGGATCTCCATCTGGATTTTTTGAGCTTGATAATCCGACAGAATAAACGGAATTAACATTAGTAATTATAATATCGATCTGACCATCCTCACCTTGCTCAAGAATACTGTATGAGGTCGCTCCTGAATTGTTCCAACCGTCGGTTGCGGTTTTTACGAAATTCTTACTCTCATTTTGAATATCGCCACCTGTTTTAGTTTGCCATCTTACCGAATACATTTGGCCTTGTACATTTGATACCAGGAAGCCAAAAAATAGAATGACGAATTGGAATTGTATGATTTTTTTCATTTCTAGAATATTTCATCGTCAAATTTTAAAGGTTATTTCCTGGTTTTTCTAAGTGTACACACGTATCTTTTGGAATTTTGAAGAAAAACTTATTTAACCTTGGTACTACTGTGATGCAGGCTGGTTAAAGCTGAAATTGGATAATAATTTGTTGGTTTAATGGGGATTTTTGAACCTCGAATTCGGCATATTTTAGGTGAGGTGTCTAAAAAAGTGATTTTATGTTAAACCCAATTTAATTACTGGTCAATTTACCAGACAATCAAAGTATAATTGAATGATATTCTTCAATCCAACAATCCTATCATATGATGAGTCCCTACTTCAAACCCCATTCTTTCCCAAAACTTGATACCCTGCGGGTTTTTTGAAGACACCTGTAGTTCCATTACGTCACAACCTTGTTCCCTGAAGTAAGCTTTAGCTTGTTGTACCAGTGCTTCTCCAATTCCTCTGGATCGATGGTTTTTACTTACGACGGTTTCAGCTATATAACCCTTTTTTTTAAAGGGGACCAGGGGAGGGAGATCCTCAGTTTTAAGCATAATCATTCCCGAAATCTCGCTATCTGATTCATTAACAAAGGCCAATTCGGAATCACTCTTAAGCCTTTTCTCCAGCATGGGAGGAACCAATTCCCGGTAGTTTTCCACCAATACAAAAAAGGGGTTATCGCCCTCATGGTATTTCATGATTTCACCCCATAGTTCTGTCATTTGGGGAATGTCTTTAAGAGAGGCTTGGCGAATTCTCATTTTTTGTACTTATCGTAAACGCCCTTACCTTCCAGGATCATTGGAATGCACTTTTCCAGTCTTCTCAATCTGGTTTCTTCCTTTTTGGCTTCACCGATGTATTCCAAGTACTCTCGTTGGCAACTTTTGCTTAACTGCTCAAAACTGGACTTTAAATCCTTGTCCAACTTAAATGCAGCACTAAGTTCTGCCGGAATGGCCACTTCTTTTTTGGGTGACGGTTTTATTTCTCTTCCTGCTTTCTGATTGGCAATGGCTTCAGCTACGTAGTTTTTGATTAATTCTTTGTCAACTGCATCAATGGATGGAAATCTCCATTGCCTCAAGGCTTTAGTTTTACCTTCCTGAGCATTAACCAATACATTAGCTTTATCTTCAAGTAACGCACCCTGATGAAACCATAGGGCTGCATAATTTTTGAAAGCGGCAACTCCAATGCATATTTTACCAGATAGGATATATGCAGGTACACCCCATTTAATGGTTTCTTCCAATTCATTGAAACTACATAATACCTCTCTAAGCAGGTTTAAGGTTTCACTCCATTCATTTGATCTTGAATAGAATTCGTCTGCGTTTTTTGCTCCTTTCATTCTGATTCGTTTTCTAAAAAAATTTTCATATTGTTTAACCACTTTTGAACCTGCTTCTTAAACATACCTGGGAAAAGCGTTGCCATTAGTTTGGGCATGAATCCTACAAATTTGGTGTATTCTACTTCTGCTTTGTACAAAGTCTCCGTAGGTGAAATTTCGATGAAAGTACTCAACATGGTGTTGGTCATGTGTTTGTGAACATACTCACCGCTAAAGCTGTCAGGTAGCTTATTGGAAAGAATGGTTTCTGTTAGCTCCATTTCCCCCTTTCCAAATTTGAAGTAAATATTAGCTGTTGAACCTGCCTGTTCTGGTTCTCCGCTCAAGGGTTCTTTACGTAAAAACCCTTCCTGCCATTTATCCAGATTTTCAGGGTTTTTGAACGCGTTAGCAACTTCTGACCTTGGTCTGCTAATGGTAATTTCACAGGTAAATTTCATATCCGAAAAATATAAAATATCACCGGTTATGCATAAAAAAAAGTCGGTGCTGCGCACTGCACCGACTTTTAAAATAGGAAAGTATGAATTAACCTATCTATCGAAGATCTGGTTTTTTGCAATCCTTTACCTTAATGCAGTATTCAATGGTACTGTGTAAGGTGGTAGCTCCCTTCTTATGTTTACATCGTTGGTTATAACAACCTCCGGACAGGATTCCATTTCCCCCATTGCCACCTGTTTTAAGGGTGCAAATGGGGTTCAAATGATATTGGGTGATATAAATTTCTAAAATGTATTTGCCGGATTGAGATGGGCAAACCGTAGTAAACATACAATCTGTACAACTCAACGATCCGTTAGTCGATTTCCATTTATAGGAATAGGTGGGACTTGGATAGACCATCATAGTTACCATTTTTGGAGCCTTAAGAACTACACAACTGTCCTTGCAAACTTCCATTTTTATACAATCCTTCGGCTTAGTGTTATCGCACTTTCCTTTAGACCATTTAAGAACTCCATTTCTTTTTGCCTGGCACTCATTGCTGTAGGTGATACCATTACAACCACAAACAAAGTCAATGTTTTCAGGGCACAATAAGGTTAAATCGATTTTTGATGAATCGATACACCCGTCTCCACCGGTTTGAGTAGTCTTACAAGGTCCGGAAGTCCAGGTTTTAACTCCTCCATAGTTTTCCGCGAAACACGCATTGTCGTAGGTTTTATTATCACATCCGCAAACGGGATCGTAAATTTCCAGGCAACCTATTTTAGTATTTATCTTGTTTTTATCAATACATGGATTGTGTGGATCTTCTTTTCGGCAACCAAATAATACTGCTATAACACAGAGTGATGTAAGAAATGCTATTTTCTTCATAATCTTTTTGTTTAGTGTTTGTAAATTAATTGTTTAGTGATTTGATTCTTGATGTCGGTTGATTGTAAAACGTAGATTCCACTTGGGAGGTAGCTTACGTTAAGCACAGGATCTTCCGTGTCGAATTCAGTATCCAACAGGGTTGTCCCATTGAGGTTGATTAGTTGTATCCGTGTAAGATTGGAGCCATTATTAAAGTAAATAGCATCCTTACAAGGATTGGGATAAACGATCAGTGCCTTGTCTATTTGGTGGGCGATACCAGTAGTCGAATTTGCGTCGTAAGTGAGTTTCCCGGCATTGGGCAGGTTGTCATAGAGGTAGCCATCAAAAGAACCGGAGCCTGCCACCACATCAAATTTTGCATCTTGATCCAAATCACTTAACCGAATTCTGATTACTACCGAAAAGCTATCTGGCCTCAACAGAACAATATTTTGATTCGTTTTCTTACCGGATGTATCGTATAAAACGGCATGAGTAGGAGGGAAGTACTTGTTGTTTAAAAGATCCAGTTTTAGATCGTATTTCAAGTCGTTGTTGTTGGCTTTGTTCACCAACCCCCAACTCTTGCCGTCTGTATTAACTTGGTTGGTATCAAAAATTAAGGCTAAGCCCCAGTCTCCAGCAATGCTATCGTGTGCATCAACTAAGATCCAAATAGAGTCTGCAGTTTGGTCAATCGCCATGCTTACGGATTTAATGTCAACTCCTGCAGACCCTATATTATCTCCCTTTGGATCATTTCCTAACTCCTTGTATTTTTGAGCATACCCCAATATTGAAATGGACAGCAGTATAATCGTAATTTTTGTTTTCATAAATTATTGTTTACTCTATAGACACAGGGCTTCGTGCAAATGATGCATGACGAATTAAATAATGTATAAGTGGTAAATGGCAGGTTTAAATGATGGTTAGTTCAGATGATTAGAATGAATATTCTATTCCACCCTGAATACCAAATGCGTTGATGCCACCGCCGGAATCATTGTCCTGATTGAGATTGACTTTCATTTGAGGGGACAATACCATAGACCAGTTATGAAAGGGACTGTAAATGATTCCAGCCCCTAAAAGTCCATTCCATTGTTTAAAAGATGGCCTAGTGGTTTGCGCATTCGAACTTCGGTTTTGTTGTGAAATTGCCGTGCTTTCAAGTTTTAGTTTGCTCCCTATAAAAGTTGAAAACCCTCCTGTAATATGAAGCTTAAGGTTCCCGTTTCCGAGCTTATATCTTAGGAGTAACGGAATTTCATAATACGAATAGTTGAATTTGGTTTGAATGGTATCGTAGTATTTCATATTTTCATAGATCGTAACTTCCTCGTAGCTAACCGTAGTTTCGGTTCTGGTAATAACCCGGTCCGTTGGCTCATTCGTAGAAATGTTTTTTGGATCAATATTGCCTGAAAAAGGGGTAGTGGTAATTGACCCTCCCGTATTAATGATGATCTTTTCGAGGTCCTTTGGTGTATTTAAACCTCCATTGTTCGATTGTTTGACAATTTCCTGAACCGTTTCTTTGGTTATAATTTCCTTAGTATAGGTAGATTTTATTTCATAGGTATTTTCCAAATACAAATCGGCATTCCCACTCCAATTGGAATATTGGGCTCCCACCATTAGGTCCAGTTTACTTGTTGCTGAATAGCCAACTATTACACCATATTGATGGGAATAGGAGTACTCCATGTCGTAACCCACAACGGTTTGGTCCAATAGATTATCCTGCAGAATGGTAGATTTCATTGGTATGTCAGCAGGGGATACTAATTGCTTGTTGGTAAAAATTGGACTGTATGTTAACCCGATTATGAATCGATTTGCTTTGGCAAATGATGGGTTTACCCAATCAAAATCCTGATCCAGGTTTAAAGGTTTGTTAAGATTCTGAGCAGAATAATTGATCCTGTTTGTTTTCATAACAGATAGGTTGGCAACCTCTTGAGTTGATGAGGCCTCTTCGTCGTTGGTCTGTGTTAAGGCTAATGCGGAAGGTTTTAATTCAATAGGATTGATGAGCTTTTTTTGTTGAGCACTTTGCTGAGCAGTAGGTTGTTGCCCCTTATTTTCATCATTCTTATGGCTTTCCTTGGTGGATGCCAAGGTTACCTGCTCGGGTTTTGTTAGTTGAATGTCCTCGTTTTGGTTCTGTTCTGAAACAGGAACCTCATTCAGTTCGTTGGTTTTTTGGTTATTGGAAGAAGATGAGGTGTTTAATTGCTGAACTGTTGCAGTAGTGTTTGGATTATTGGTTTTATGTTGGTAGTTGAAGACGGATAAACTGATTGCGGATAACCCGATTAAAGTAAATGCAATTATGGCTATGAACCGGGTACGTTGCTTTCTTTTTAACGCACCATCAATTTTCCCCCAAATCTCTGGTGGTGGAACACTCTCGTAGTTTTCGAGCGTTTCTTTAAAAATAATATCGCTTGGATTATCCTCTATATTCATTTCTTACCAAGTCTATATTTTGTTTCTTTATTTTCTTCTGTAGCACCGTCCTGGCCCTGGTTAGTTGCGACCGGGAAGTTGCCTCACTTATATTGAGCTTTTGGCCAATTTCCTTGTGTGAGTATCCATCCATAACATACAAGTTAAACACGGTTCTAAAGCCATCCGGTAAATCATTAATCATACACAAAAGCTCATTGTACTCACAGGGAACCTCTACATGAAAGACCTCAGAGTCACACGGTGTTTCAACAAAGTCCAGCTTCAATCCGTTTCTTTTTTCAATAAACCTTAACGAAGTATTTATGAATATTCTTTTCATCCATGCCTCAACGGTTGACTTATCCCTCAATGAACGAATGTTTTTAAAAACCCGAATAAAGCCTTCCTGCAGCACATCGTTTGCATCTTCTTTGCATTTCGCATAGCGCAGGCATATACTATACATCTTAGGTGAAAACCTGTTGTACAGTGCCTTTTGCGACCGGGAATTGTTTTTACAACAACCCGTCACTATATTTTCAAGGTTTTGAGTTTTAATTAGTCGCACTATGAGCTCTATTTCATTAGATACCAGAAAAGCGAAAAACGATGCATGACCACAAAGAATTTAATTTCTTACTTAATTTACACGATGAAAATTAGGAGCGTTGGATAATCGCTATTGAACGGTAAATTCCAAATGTGATAAAATCTAAAATTTGGAAGGTTTAAATCTTATTTGTAAAACCCCTTACACAAAGGAGATTCTTCGTTTTGTTTCAGTCTATTCATTTGTGCTTGTGTAATTTTGAGATTACAATTGAGCTAATGGATTTCAACTCATACAAAATCATTAGAGACTATACGGAAAGCCTCTGTGAATCCCTGGAAACTGAAGACTACGTGGTGCAGCCAGCTTTATTTGCAAGTCCTACTAAGTGGCATTTGGCACATACTACCTGGTTTTTTGAAGAGTTGATTCTAAAGCAATACAACACTGGGTACCAGGAATTCAACCCCAAGTTCAACTTTCTGTTCAATAGTTATTACAACAACGTAGGTGATCGAACTTTTAGGGGCGATCGGGGAAACATGACCCGACCTACGGTTGAAGAAGTATATGAATATCGAAATCATGTAAATGAAGGGATTAATACTCTGTTTAAGAGTCAACCGTCATCCAAAGTACTGGAGCTTCTTGAATTGGGCTTAAATCACGAACAGCAACATCAAGAGCTGCTGTTAACAGATATAAAATTTGTGTTGGGGAACAATCCTATTTTTCCAGTATTCAATAAGGATGTAAACCTTGTCAATCAGTATAATAGATCCGATGGGTTTATTCGGGTCGACGAAGGGGTTTATTCAGTAGGTCATTCCGGTGTGGGGTTTTATTACGACAATGAATTGAACTCGCATCAGGTATATGTCAGCGAATTTGAATTATCAGCTAAGTTAGTAACCAATAGAGAGTATATCGAGTTTGTCTCTTCAGGTGGTTATCAGGATTTTAACCTGTGGCTGGATGAGGGTTGGGCCTGGGTTCAGGAAGAGGGGGTTGATTCTCCTCTGTATTGGTATAACGAAAACGGCGTTTGGTGGAACTATACTTTCCATGGTTATGAGAAGGTAGATCCCAATGCCATTCTGTGTCATATCAGTTATTACGAAGCGACCGCCTTTGCTGCATGGAAGAGGATGAGATTGCCTACTGAATTTGAGTGGGAAATTGCCGCTGACAAACTCGATTGGGGGCAACGATGGGAGTGGACCAATAGTGCTTATCTGCCTTATCCAGGGTTTGAGATCGCCGAAGGCGCAGTAGGGGAGTATAATGGCAAGTTTATGGCTAACCAAATGGTACTACGCGGCGGGTCAACTGCTACTTCTAAAGGTCATAGCAGAAAGACGTACCGCAATTTTTTTCATCCTCATTATCAATGGCAATTCTCAGGAATCCGTTTAGCTAAATAACATGGAGAGTAATTTTAAAAAGGACGTGTGTGAAGGGCTTTCCAAGGAGAATAAGACCCTTTCGTCCATGTACTTTTATGATGATGAAGGAAGTCGGATTTTCCAGGAAATCATGGCTATGCCAGAGTATTATCTGACCAATTGTGAATATGAAATACTCTCGGAGCAGGGGAAGGCAATAGGTGAGAACCTGAGCTATACTCAACCTTTTCGGCTTATTGAATTGGGAGCGGGAGATGGAACCAAGACATTTGAATTAATTAGAAACTTTCAGGAAAACGGATATGAGTTTGAATACTTACCCGTGGATGTGTCCCGGGGGGCATTGGATTCACTGGAAGAGAAAATAAAAAGCTCAAACCTGGAAGTGAAATACCAATTGATGCAAGGCGATTACTTTGAGGTGCTGAATGCATTGCCTCAGGATAAGCCTGCGTTGTATTTGTTCCTCGGAGCAAATATTGGTAACTATAATCCAGCCGAAGCGCTTGACCTGGTTCAGCGGATCGGATCTAATATGAGGTCAGGCGATCATTTGATGATCGGGTTTGATTTGAAGAAAGATTCTTCCATAGTGCATAAGGCCTATGATGACCCACATGGAATTACCAAACGATTCAATATGAACCTGCTGACCAGAATGAACCGCGAACTAGGATTGAACTTTGATTTAAACCAGTTTGATTTTGTATGCAACTACAATCCGGATAACGGTGAAATCAGGAGTTATTTAAAATCGCTTTCTGATCAATCTGTGGGGGTTAATGGCTCGGCTTTTTACTTTAAGAAGGGCGAGTTAATCAATACCGAACTTTCTAAAAAATACGACCTGGAAGAAATCGAATTACTAGCTGGAAATTCCGGCTTCAATGTTAAAAGTAATTATTTAGATAAAAATAATTATTTCACTGATTCATTGTGGGTTAAAAAGCAAGGTCAGTTAAAATAACTAACCTTACTCTTACTTGTATTTTTCTACTAAACTGGTTCCGAACACAGCGTTAAACAATCCATATTGAATGCCACATATCCTTTTATCTTCTTGGAACGTGGAAGAGGTTCTTCATAACTCCAGGCAAAATAATTATCAGAAGGTCCGTTCGCTAAATTCCAGTAGCTTGCAGCTCCTTTAATCGGACAGCTACTTGACCTGGAACTGTCTGGAAGTAATTCCATTTTAAGGTCTTCTTTGGGGAAGTAAA
>CEQS01073912.1_pt1 | contig 13508 bp, 9 predicted proteins | sample 530981 | NCBI WGS metagenome assembly CEQS01 (sample SAMEA2621176, study PRJEB7988) | marine metagenome | biome: marine biome (ENVO:00000447); feature: mesopelagic zone (ENVO:00000213); material: "saline water (ENVO:00002010), including plankton (ENVO:xxxxxxxx)" | depth 800 m
AATAATATCAGCTCCTGCTTTTGCCTGAGCCAAAGCCATATCACCCAAAATGGGAAGCGTTTCATCATTTAGTATTTCATCACCTTCAACAAGTCCATCGTGTCCATCAGACGAGTATGGATCCATAGCAACGTCGGTTATCAAATTCACCGTATCACCAAACTCGGATTTAAATACTTCAAATGCTTTTAGATAAAAGTTGTTGGCTGAAGAACCATAAGTAGCCCTTTTATCCTTTAGACTCTCATCAACCGCCGGGAATAGAATGAAGGACCTAATTCCCAATTCAATACAAGATCGCATTTCCTCCACCGCAACATCAATTGACATTCGGAAATTCCCCGGCATAGATTTTACTTCATCTTTTACCTTAGTTCCATCCGCTAAAAAAAAGGGTTGAACCAAATTGCTTGTGCTTAATTGAGTCTCTTTCAAAAAGCCACGGGTTATCGCCGTTCTTCTATTTCTCCTTGGTCTTCTTTGCATTGAAAATATTTTATGCAAATGTATATATCACTGCGTCTAAACAATAGAGTTCAGGCTATCTTCGCTGGATAGTAATACAACGCTACAGGCTATGAAAAACATTAAGTCCATTGTGGTCTTTTGCGCCTCTTCCAAAGGAACGGATGCCACATATCAGGAATCGGCTTATAACCTGGGATCCAGGTTAGCTGAATTAAATATTGAGCTAATTTACGGTGGAGGAAAAGTTGGCTTAATGGGTGCGGTAGCAGACGGCGCACTTAAAAAAAATGGAAAGGTAACCGGCATTATTCCCAATTTTATGACCCCTCACGAAATTGCACATCACGGAGTTTCAGAACTAATTGTGGTGGATTCCATGCATGAAAGGAAACTTCTGATGCATGAAAAATCGGATGCGGTTATTACCCTTCCCGGTGGTTTTGGAACTTTTGAAGAATTGTTTGAAATTCTCACATGGGTTCAGTTGGGGCTGTATCAGAAACCAGTTGCCATCATTAATCAGAATGGATACTACGATAATTTAAAATCTCAAATCAACCACATGATGGATCAGGGATTACTAAATAAATACCATGGCTCCATGTTGTATTTTGCTAATTCTATCACCGATGCATTCCAGTATTTCGAAAACTTCGAACCCGTGCCTGGAATCTTTAAATTAAAAAAGGACCAAACCTAATTTGAGCGCCTATCAAGTCAGTAAAAAATTACTTTTGCCCAAAGTCAATTAATGCCTAATCTCCTACATATTGTCTGGGATATTGACCCGGAAATTATTTCGTCACCTATATCGCTAAGGTATTACGGACTGCTATTCGCAACCGCATTTATATCTGGTTATTACGTTCTTCAGAAAATCTTTGAAAATGACAAAGTAAAAGCTGAATGGCTCGACAGCATTCTTATGTACGTGATTATCGGTACAGTTGCAGGAGCAAGGCTTGGCCATTGTTTTCTTTACGACTGGGAGTATTTCCAACACCATTTGCTTGAGATCTTTCTACCCGTTCGATTTGAACCGGAATTTGAATTTATTGGATACCGAGGATTGGCGAGTCATGGTGCTGCGGTAGGAATTATTGCGTCAGCCTGGTTATGGTCCAAGCGAATAAGTAAAAAACCGGTGCTTTGGATTCTGGATCGAATTGTTATTACGGTTGCCCTGGGGGGCTTTTTTATTCGAATGGGAAATCTCATGAACTCGGAAATTATTGGTCTACCTAGTGATTTACCCTGGGCTTTTGTCTTCAAACAATTGGACGAAATCCCAAGACACCCAACGCAACTGTATGAGGCATTTTCTTATTTGACCATATTCATTATTCTTTTCTTCCTCCATTTTAAGAAAAAACTTTACCTGGAAACCGGTAAAATTTTCGGTACCTTCCTCATCCTGCTTTTTGGCATTCGACTTATACTGGAGCAGCTTAAGGAAAATCAAAGTGCATTTGAAGACGCTATGTTAATCAATATGGGTCAATTACTTAGTATTCCCTTTATATTAGCGGGAATATTTTTGATTTTGAGAAAAGTAGAAAAACAACAGGAATGAAAAATCAATTGCTTATAATTCTGGTTGTGGCATTTACCAATGCCATTGGGTTTGCACAGCTAACCAAAAGAGACTACACTCCACTTTCTTGTACAGGTGAAATTCCCAACGCTTTTCTTGAAACCGCTGAAGAGAAATACAAAAGACAGGCCGGAACCATTTCAAGCCAGGACGACAAACGAACCCAGGAAAATATTGATGCATTTTATCAATCGAGTAATTACATGCTTGATCGGGTGTTGCTGGGAGGCGACGTCTTGTTTGGAGATACCCTAACCCGATACGTCAATAAGATTGCCGATGCACTGCTGAAAAACGATCCACACCTGAGAAGTCAAATCCAGTTTTACGCGTTCAAGTCTCCCTATGTAAACGCATTCTCCACCGATCAGGGGTATATATTCGTTAACATTGGACTAATTGCGCAAGTAGCCAATGAGGTGGAGTTGGCGTATGTAATTGCCCATGAAATAATTCACTTTAGAGAAAAGCACAACACCAAGGGATATGTAGAAAGTGATTTAATAAGACGGGGAAAGGGGGAATACAAAGAAGAAAATAACCATGATCGCATAAACTCTTATTACCAGTACAGCAAGAACCTGGAAACCGAAGCCGATAAGGAAGGTTTAAAAATGCTCGCAAAATCTCCGTACAACGCGTTAAAAGCCAAAGGGCTTTTTGATGTATTGTTATACTCCTATCTACCATTTGACGAAGAGGAATTTGACGCTTCCTTTTTAGCAAATAACGCTTTCGAATTTCCGGAAACCTTGTTAATGGATTCAACCAAGGACATCAAGGCGCGAGATGAAATAGATGACAAACACAGTACTCACCCGAATATTAAAAACCGAAGAAAATCGACTTACAAATACTTCAAGCGCCTTAAAGGATCGACCGATGATAAAAAAACCTACCTGCACAGCAAAGAAGAATTCAGATATGTAAGGGATGTAGCAAGGTTTGAAGTTATTCGGCAAAATATTATTGACCATCGATATGACCGAGCCATCTACAACATCTATTTGATGAATGAAAAATACCCAGACAACCTTTATCTAAATAAATGCCTGATTACATCGCTGGAAGGTTCACTCCTGTATAAAGAAGAAGGAATATCGAACGAGGTAATGTCTCGCTATAAAAAGGTTGAAGGAAGCTCACAAGCAGTCTCTTTTTGGTTAAAGAAAATCAAGAAAAAAGACCTTGCGGTGGTATTGGCAGGAAAAAACTACGAAACCCTTCGAATGGACCCCGATAATCCTCAGCTACAAAAGTCGTTGCATAGAAACCTGTCTCGGGTGATTCACAAATACAACATGTACGAAGATGATTTTGAAGTCAACGATTCACTTCTCGGAGCCTTTGAGCCAGAGATGGAGGAGCCGGAAGTTGAGGATAGTTCGTCGACCAAAGTCAAAGAAGAAAAGAAAGAAACCATTGACGATATTTTTGGGAGTAGCGATGATGATTTCGCTTATGTAGAAGAAGATGAACCGGTAGAATCTGAGAAAAAAGAAACAAGAACGGAAGACGATGAAATTGACGACTTTTTTGCAGATGATTATACTGAAAAAAGAAGGAAAAAAAGTACTCCAGTCAATAACGCAGATACTACAGACGCAGAAAAAAGCAAGTACGATAAAATAAAGGAGCGTAAAAAAGAAGAGGAAGTGATTGAAGAGGTGAAAAAAGACTTCCGAAAGATGGTTTTTTACGATATGCTCACCGAAGACATATTCATTAAAGCCTTTGAAAAAGCCTCTGAAGACAAAACAGAAGAACTAACTCCTACCGAAGAACTTAAAAGAAAAAGGATAAAAGAAAAGGAAGACAAGCTGATAGCAAGAAAAGGTCATGCGTTGGGCATTAATAAAATTACGATTCTTGATCCTGTTTACTATGTAATTGATGATCGATACAATGAAACCGAGGTACTCTATATAAAATCCGAAACCCAAAAAGGGAAATTGGAGGAATACATTAAAAGTGCTTCAGGAAAAACAGGTCTTTCAGTGGATGTTCTAAATCCAAAAAACCTCACTGAATTAGATATTGAGTCTTTCAATGCTATGATTAAACTGAAAGAATGGGTCAATGAATCTACCAATCATGAAGTCGAAGATGTCCCCACCCTGCTTTCACTGGAACTTGATGGAATAAGTGAAGCACTCGGAACAAAGTATGTTGCTACACAAGAAGTGTACAACATTAAATTGAGTAAGAATGAAGCTCAGTATATTTTAAGTATGGCCTACCTGGTTACAATTCCCTGGGCCATTGGAAAACTTGCGACACCAGAAGCGGCAACTTATTTCAAATTCAGGCTGGTTGACATTGAAAAGCAGGAAATTGTAATGGAGACTGAATACTTCTATAAAGGAAAGGATAATGGTGGAACGCTTAAGGGCTGTTTATATAATTCATTTATTCAGGTAAGGAGGGACAAACAATGAGAATATTAGTGACATTGTTTCTTGCCCTTCTCATTAACTACGGTAGTTTCTCACAATCCATTTATGGATATATGGGAAAACGATTTTATGTGAAAGGGGCCTTTACTGCCAGCCCATCTATTTTTAGTCGTAACCTCGAAGGAAATATGGCCGCTCTAAAATTTAATGTGATTGGAACCATAAGTGCCGATGTAGTAATGAATAAGAAACAAGTAATGGCAATCAACTATAAGCGGTATTCAAGCGTCGCTTCGGTTCATAGTGAAGGATTGGGACTAATTGCGAGACAAGGGTTTGTTTTCGATGGTGGAAGTTCTTCTGACTCTTGGGAGATTGGTGATTTTAGATTTACAACCAATGAAATTGGGTGGAATTATCAGTTTTTTGGAAAGAACCTCGATGCCCCACTTGGCACCTTCATTAGCGTAGGGTTTGGTTTTGCCATGTCTAAATTCGACGCTCCTTTTCAAACATTAAATCAATCAACAACAAGTGGAACTTTAACCAATGCACAGGTACTTCAATTTGACAATAGTACGGTGATCACATCACCAATCATTAGATTTGGCCTTGGCAAACAAACCGTTTTTTGGGACCGGTTTCTTTTCGATGTTGGAATGGATATAGGACTTAATTTAGCATTTATAGGTACGCAATTTGCAAGCTTAAACCCTTTCGGTTCCGGGTCAACAAGCACCGGAGGTTCAGTTCTCACGCAAGAAGAATTTGAACGGGTTAGTAAAAAGGCCGTTCAGAACAGGGTCTTTATGATGAACCTGGTCAATTTCAGAATGGGATTAGCGTTTTTGCTATTCTAGCCGTACACCCTTTCCACCTTAATAGTTTCAACCTTTTTGTTTGGTGAATCCTTTGCCTAATTTTAGAGCTTCGAATTATTACTATAAAGAAGCTTGAAGAATGGGCAAATACGAACTAAAAACAAAAGTTAATGATGCCAGCGTAACTGACTATATCAATCAAATTGAAAACGAACAAAAACGAACCGATGCATTTGAACTCATAGACATAATGAATTCAATAACCGGTAAAGAACCGAAAATGTGGGGCGGAAGTATCATTGGTTTTGATTCTTATCATTACAAATACAAAAGCGGGCAGGAAGGTGATATGCTGGCTGTTGGGTTCTCACCCCGAAAGGCAAAGCACTCCATATACATTTTGCAGGGGTTTAGCAATCAGGAAGAGCTTATGAATAAACTAGGCAAGCATAAAACCGGAAAATCGTGCTTGTATATCAATAAATTAGATGACGTTAGTAGAGAAGTCTTAAAAGAGCTTATTTCAGAATCGTACAACTATGTCATCAACAAGAAATGGCCTTAATAAGGTTCAATTCCAATACAATCGATTCCAAAATTGGACGTTACTATAACTTTTAAAATTCCCAAATGATTAAAATTTTATTCACCAATTTAATTTGCATTTTATCAATTTCACTTCTAGCCAGCCCTAAAGGCGGTGATAAGCCCGGCCCGGCATCTTCGGCTCACATTTTAGAAGAAATTGAAAAGCTCAATGTACTGGGATCGGTTCTCTACATTGCTGCCCACCCAGACGATGAAAACACAAGATTGATCTCCTGGCTGGCGAATGACAAAAAAGTAAGAACCGGGTATCTCTCACTTACCCGTGGTGGTGGTGGACAAAACCTGATTGGAAGTGAAAAAGGAGAACTCATTGGGGCTCTTCGGACACAGGAATTATTAGAGGCTCGAAAAATAGATGGTGGTACGCAATTCTTCTCAAGAGCAGTGGATTTTGGTTATTCGAAGACTACCGATGAAACGTTGGAAAAATGGAATGAGGATGAAGTACTTTGGGACATGGTATGGGTAATTCGAAAATTCAAGCCCGAAATTATTATTACACGATTCCCGGCAAATAAGTATGCAGGACATGGACATCATTCAGCATCTGCCGTGCTTACCAATAAAGCAGTTGAAATGGCAGCAAGCCCAAAGGTTTTTCCAGAGCAATTAAAACACGTAACTGCCTGGCGTACCAAAAGGCTCTACTACAATACATCTTCCTGGTGGCGAAAGGATTTGGATAAAAAGTACTTAACCGATGACAACCTTATTCGTGTTGATGTTGGAACCTACAATGCAACCCTTGGAAAATGGAACAACCAAATTGCGATGGAAAGTCGATCACAACATAAAAGCCAGGGATTTGGCGCTTCAGTTAATCGGGGAGAACAATTCGAATACCTCGAGTATGTTAGTGGTGATAAAGCCAAACAAGACCTTTTCGACGGAATTGATTTATCGTGGAAAAGGCTGGCAAAAACAGAGCAAATTCAATATCAGCTGGACCAGATACTGGACAAGTTTGATGCCCGAAATCCTTCTGCCAGCGTTGCCGACCTGGTAGAATTATACCGACTTATGGATAACTATCAGTACGTATCCTATTGGATGGAACGAAAGAAGGAAGACTTGAAAAATTTAATATTCGATGCATCAGGACTTTGGATGGAAGCTGTTTCAGAACAAGAGTATACCACCCCTGGAGGCTCCATACAGGTTAATACCTCAATTATCAATGCTGGAAATATTCCGGACATAGAAATCGATTCGGTAAGCTTTCCCGGAAAGGATACTGCAATTTTTGGCCTGCTGGAACAAAACAAATGGCAAAAAGTATCGGTAGGAATCACCATTCCCGAAAATGCCTCCATAACTCAACCCTATTGGTTGGTTGAAGATTACAATACAATGTTTCAAGTTGAAGATATACTTCTCAGAGGACTTCCCTTTAACCCTCCTCCCTACTCGGTAACCTACCATGTAAATATTGAAGGTTTGTCTTTTAAATACTCAACTCCTATTCAATACAAATGGAGGGACCGTGTAAGCGGTGAAAACATAAAAGCACTTTCTATTCGACCAGAGCTCACTATTAACATTGACAACTCGGTTTACGTCTGCCCTTATGGCAACGAACAGGAAATATTTGTTACTGTCGTCAACCAAAAGGAAAACATGACCGGGGAACTTAAACTAAACCTTCCCAAAGGATGGGGTTTATCGCCGGCAAGTCATGTTGTTACCCTAAATACCAAAGGAAGTGCTTCTGTCTATACTTTCAAACTAAAACCTACTTCCAGTGCCCAATCAGGAGAATTTACTGCTGAAATAAAAAGTGGAAATAAAACGTACAACCGCTCAATTGAAACCATTGAATACCCTCATATTCACACCCAAACGTTGTTCCCAAAAACAAGGGGAAAAGTGGTAACGGGTGATATTAAACTGCTTAGCAAGAAAATAGGGTATATCTCCGGAACGGGAGATGAGGTCCCTGAAGCCATTGAGCAAATGGGAGGTCAGGTAGAATTCTTACTACCCGAAAACCTGCCATCTGTAGATCTGAAACAGTATGATGTAATTGTTGCAGGAATTAGGGCATACAATACGCAAAAAGAACTTGCTAAATACCATCAATTTATGCTTGATTATGTAGACTCCGGTGGGCTCTATGTAATTCAATACAACACCTATCATGGTATGCTGGTAAAGGATATCGGCCCCTATCCAATTGAGTTTCCCAAAACCAGGAAAAACAATCGAATTACCAATGAGTTTGCAACTACAAAATTCATCGAGGAAGATCACTTAATATTAAACAGCCCAAATAAGATTGAACTCTCCGATTTTGACAATTGGGTACAGGAACGTGGCTTATATTTTCCTGAAAAATGGGATAAAAATTACGATGCTTTGCTTCGGTGGAGCGACCCGAACGAACAACCGCTTGACGGAGGAATAATTGTTTGTGACAAGGGCAAAGGACAATTTGTTTATACAGGAATATCCTTTTTCAGGCAATTGCCTGCCGGAGTTCCCGGAGCTTATAAATTGCTCGCCAATATTCTTTCTTATGGAAGAGAATAAGAGCCAACCACTAGAAGATGAAAACAAGCTGCAATATGCCGCAGTCCTGATCGTTTTTTTGATTCTCGTTGCACTGTTTTACGCTTTGACATCTTATTTTAAATGAGCAGTGTAGATTGGTTTGTTCTTTTAAGTTCTCTGGCTTTTATAGTGGGCTACGGTACATGGAAAACCAGACGTAACCGGGATCTAAACAGCTACCTCAAAGGAGGTAATGGAATGGGATGGCTTACCATCGGGTTGTCTGTAATGGCGACGCAGGCAAGTGCCATCACTTTTATTTCAACTCCCGGATTGGCCTATGAAAGTGGGATGGCTTTCGTTCAAAACTATTTTGGCCTACCCCTGGCACTTATAATTGTCTGTACCGTCTTTCTTCCCATCTATTATAAGCTAAAGGTTTACACGGCTTATGAATACCTCGAGGGGCGATTCGACCTAAAAGTGAGGCTACTCACTGCCGGAATATTTTTACTTCAACGGGGATTAGCCGCCGGAATAACCATTTATGCACCGGCCATCATTTTAAGCACCATGCTCGGATGGAACCTAAGTTTTACCATTCTTATGGTTGGAATACTGGTAATTATATATACCGTATCCGGTGGGACCAAGGCAGTTAGTTTAACTCAGAAATGGCAAATGTCCATGATTTTGATTGGGATGGGAATCGCCTTTTTTATTCTTCTCAATCGAATGCCCGACGGAATAGGGTTATTTGAAAGCTTGCAAATTGCAGGAGCAAGTGGAAGAATGAATATTGTGGACTTTTCGTTTGACCTTGATAAGCGATACACCTTTTGGACCGGAATTACCGGGGGACTTTTCCTGGCACTCTCCTACTTTGGTACCGATCAAAGCCAGGTTCAACGATACCTGTCCGGGAAATCACTTAAAGAAAGTAGAATGGGATTAATATTTAATGCCATCTTAAAAATTCCCATGCAGTTTATGATCCTGCTAACCGGTGTTCTGGTGTTTGTATTCTATCAGTTTGAAGAGCATCCGGTACTTTTTAATCGGGTTGCTGTACAGGAAGTTCAGCAGAGTGAATTTGCAAATGAATTCAAACAAATAGAAGACCAGCACCAACAGTTTCATGCCGAAAAAAGGAAACTTGTTCAGGAGTATGTTCAGAATCCAAATAAATCACAGGGAGCTCTTTTGGAACTGGATGAAAAAGGGAAGAAGATTAGGGATGAAGCTCGAGCTGTAGTACTAAAAGCGAATCCCGATCTAAGTTCCAGGGATAGTGATTACGTATTCTTGACCTTTATCTTGAACTACTTACCCAAGGGTATTATTGGATTGCTCATAGCCGTGATCATTTCTGCAGCCATGTCAAGTACAGCAGGAGAAATCAACGCCCTGGCCAGTACCACCATGATCGACTATTACCAACGATTAAGGAAAAACGATTTAAGTGATAAACAGAAAGTAAGTACGTCCAAGTGGCTTACCCTGGCATGGGGAATTTTAGCTATCACATTTGCCTTGTTTGCTCAATTGGTGGAAAATCTAATAGAAGCGGTCAACATTTTAGGTTCCGTATTTTATGGGACCATCCTGGGTATTTTTCTAGTTGCGTTCTTTTTTAAAAAGGTAAATTCTAGGTCGGTGTTCTTAGGAGCTTTAGCCGCCCAATCAGCCGTATTTGCCATGTTTTTTAGCAACCAAATTGAGATAAGCTATCTCCTGTACAACGTAATTGGATGTGTACTTGTAATTATTCTGTCCATGCTTATTCAGCTTGGACTAACGGGCACAGGGATTTTAAAAAGCCCTAAATAGGGTTTGGTCTTGTGAACTGAAGGCTCATAACTTTGTAAAATCCGAATCGGAAAATGTTGCGCCTTCCTTGTTAATTTACAAGATTTGAATTCTCTCCCAGGTATATGAAACTCTGTATTGCAGAAAAACCAAGTGTCGCCAAAGACATTGCCCAAATTCTGGGAGCCACCCAAAGAAATGATGGTTTTTGGGAGGGCAATGGATATTGGGTTTCGTGGACTTTCGGGCATTTGTGTACCTTAAAAGAACCTGCGGACTATTCGCCCGAATGGAAACAATGGAACCTGGATGTAATTCCAATGATCCCCGAAAGTTTTGGAATTAAGTTGATCGAAAACGGAGGAGTAAGAAAACAATTTGACACCATTGCGAGTCTTGTCGACCAATGCGAAGAGATTATCAATTGCGGGGATGCTGGCCAGGAAGGAGAACTCATTCAGCGATGGGTATTGTCTAAGGCTAAAAACAAAAAGCCCATAAAACGCTTGTGGATTTCTTCTCTAACCGAAGAGGCCATTAAGGAGGGGTTTGAGAACTTGAAAGATGGCAAAGATTACGACAATCTGTATGCAGCAGGAACTGCCCGCGCGGTTGGCGATTGGTTGCTAGGTATGAATGCATCGCGGCTTTACACCTTAAAGTTTGGTGCCCGAAAGCAGGTGTTTTCCGTAGGACGGGTACAAACACCCACACTGGCGTTAATCGTAAACCGACAGAAAGCCATTGACAGTTTTAAACCTGAAACCTACTACGAAATAAAAACGACTTACCGGGAGGTAGAGTTTTCCGGAACCAAGGGAAAAATTAAAACCAAAGATGCAGGTGAGTTCAGTTTGGAATCCATCAAGGATTCAGATTTTGAAGTAGTCAGCTACACCCAAAAAGAAGGAAAGGAAACAGCTCCCTCCCTCTTTGACCTAACTTCGTTGCAAGTAGAGGGAAACAAGAAGTTTGGGTTCTCCGCCGAGGAGACCCTAAACCATGTACAGAATTTGTACGAAAGCAAATTGGTAACCTACCCACGTGTGGATACCACCTATTTACCTAACGATCAGTATCCAAAAATTGCGGGAATTCTTCAAAAGCTGAATGCCTACTCGAAGTACACTGAAAAAATCCTGGGTAAGAAAATCCGAAAAACTTCTAAGGTTTTTAACGATAAAAAAGTAACCGATCACCACGCCATTATTCCTACTGGAGAAGATCCGTCTAAAGTGGGGTTGAGTCTTCCACAGAAAAAAATCTATGACCTGATTACCAGAAGGTTTATTGCCGTTTTTTATCCAGATTGTAAGGTGAGCAACACCACCGTTTTAGGCAAAGTAGAGCAGGTCGATTTTAGAGCCAGCGGAAAACAAATTCTGGAACCCGGTTGGAGAGAACTTTATGCCTCGCAGAAAACCGATTCCAGTACCTCCGCTAAAGCTACAGGCAACACGAGGAAAAAAGAAGACGAGCAAGTAATGCCCGTTTTCGAAAAAGGAGAAAAAGGTCCACACAAGCCTGAGTTGCTGGAAAAACAAACGAAAGCTCCAAGCTATTTTACCGAAGCTACTCTTCTGAGGGCAATGGAAACAGCTGGTAAACAAGTGGACGATGACGAGCTTCGGGAACTGATGAAGGAAAATGGAATTGGTCGACCTTCTACCCGGGCCAATATCATTGAAAAGCTCTTTTCGAGAAAATACTTGGTTCGTCAAAAAAAGCGCATTCTGGCCACTTCCATTGGAAAAGAATTGATCGACCATATCGAAAATGATTTATTGAAATCCGCTGAACTCACTGGTGTTTGGGAAAAGAAGATACGCGACATTGAATTTGGAAATTACGATGTAAAACAGTTCAAAGAAGAATTGAACGAAATGGTTCGCGAACTGACCACTCAAGTTAAAAGTCAGGGATACAAACAACGAAAAACTACCTGCCCGAAATGCCAGGTCGGTCATCTCATTAGGGGTAAACAAGCCTGGGGATGTTCCGATTGGAAAAACGGGTGCAAGTTCATTCTGCCTTACGAGTTTAAAGGCATAACAATCAACGACAACGAGATGAAAGAATTGCTGGAGAATGGAATCACCAAATACGGTTATATTTCGAACAAACGGAAACCTAAGGATTTGAAACGCATCACCCTTAGTGAAAAATTTAAACTGGCATTTGAGTCAAAAAAGTAGATGCCACTTTTAAAAGATACTTATGCTCCCCCACTCTTATTGCGGAACCCGCATTTGATGACCATTGTTCCTAACAAATTAAGAACAATAAAAGGAATCAGCTACGAACGAGAAAGACTGCAAGCACCTGATTCGGATTTTATTGATTTAGATTTTTCCATAGTTAAGTCCACCACCCTCGTATTAATCCTACATGGATTGGAAGGTAATTCGGACAGAGCCTACGCCAAGGCTGTGGTAAGAGAAGCAAACGAGAAAAATTGGGATGCCTGCGTCTTTAACCAGCGAGGTTGTTCCGGTGAGCCTAATCGGGTTTTTAGCTCCTACCACTCCGGCAAAACCGATGACTTTGAATTTGTTCTGAAGTGGATATTAAAAAACTACAACTATTCCGAAGTTCATTTGGTAGGTTTTAGCCTGGGAGGGAATATTACCCTTAAATACCTGGGAGAAAATGGAAGTAACGTTCCTCAAAAGATTAAATCTGCGGTGGCGATATCGGTTCCCATTCACCTGGAGTCTTCCGCCATTCAATTGGCCAAAAGATCGAATTGGGTTTATATGCGTCGATTTCTAAAATCGTTGAAAGCCAAAACACAGGAAAAAATCAACCGATTTCCCGCTTCCAATATTACCGTTGAAGAATTGATGAAATGTAAAAACTTCATTGACTATGACAACTTGTACACGGCTCCCGCACATGGCTTTAAAGATGCAAAAGACTATTGGAATCAATGCAGCTCAAAACAATTCCTGCATCAACTGAAGGTGCCAACCCTGCTCATTAATGCCCTTGACGACCCTTTTCTCGGAGAAGAGTGCTATCCGTATGAGGAAGCTCAATTAAACCCGCAATTAAACCTAATTACACCCAAATACGGAGGTCATGTTGGATTTGTTAGCTCTTTTCCCCTCTCAAACACACAATGGGTAGAGAAACAGGCACTACAGTTCATAGATCAACAATAGACTCAATTGACATTTTAGCTAGCCTTAATTTTTGGCCATAAAAAAAGCCCCTTCATGCAGTGACTAGTTGCATGACGAGGCTTTTAATTGTTTAAATATGAAGAGTACTCCTATCTCATAATTTCAAGACGGTGTATAACACTTCCGTTAGAAGTTG
>CEQS01013393.1_pt1 | contig 13489 bp, 17 predicted proteins | sample 530981 | NCBI WGS metagenome assembly CEQS01 (sample SAMEA2621176, study PRJEB7988) | marine metagenome | biome: marine biome (ENVO:00000447); feature: mesopelagic zone (ENVO:00000213); material: "saline water (ENVO:00002010), including plankton (ENVO:xxxxxxxx)" | depth 800 m
CCCACTTTGGTCGTAGCCTGAGAACATTGAGCCAAACATATTAAAATCTGCTCCAGCACAAAATGCTTTTGCGATGCAAGACGGGTGCTGTTGACCGCCGTCGGCGATAACCAAGCCGTGACCCTGTTCGTTATCGATGCCGTGAGCTGCGTCAGCACATTCAATCACTGCTGAAAGTTGTGGGTAACCGACACCGGTCATTCGCCTTGTAGTACATGCTGAGCCGGGCCCGATACCTACTTTCACAATATCGGCACCGCTGAGGATAATCTCTTCAGTGATTTCATTAGTGACCACATTGCCCGCAATGATGATGTGTTCGGGGCAGAGTTGGCGAAGCTCCTTGATCTTATCGAGAAAGTGTTCGAGGTAGCCGTTTGGAATATCAATACAAATAAAAGAGAAGTGTTTGAGAAGATCAGCCTTCACCATTTTCTGGAGCTTTTCGAAGTCTTCTTCTCGAGTGCCAAGCGTGTACACGACGTAGTCTGGGTCATTAAACTCACCAAAAAACTTTTTAAAGTCTCCTACTTCATAATATTTATGAAAGGTGGTGAGGAGTTTATGAGAGGAAAGCGTCTTGGCCATCTCGAAGGTGCCGCAGGTCGCCATGTTGGCGGTCATGATCGGCACCCCACGCCAGGTTTTTGGAGAATGATAGAAAGAAAAGGATCGCTCGAGTACCACATCTTTTCGAGAGGTGAGTGTACTCCGCTTTGGTCGTAGCAGGACGTCGCTGTAGTCGAGCTTGATATCCTCTTCAATTCGCATACGTCCTACAGTGTACCAAGCTGAAACTTGTGTGTATAGAAGGTCTTCCTCCAAACATAAATATGCATTCGAATCTTCATTGTAATACTGGACTATTCAGATCAGTATAGATAAAACGAAAACACTCAGACGCTCTACCTACCTAAAACCAAAACAGGTCTTACGGGTCTATACTGTTAATCATAAACTTACACATAACTTAAGCGACATAATTCAACAAGACGTAGTTTCACATGCAGTTAAATTTTAGTGATAAGGGGTTAAGTTGGCTAGTAAACCCTGACAAAAATGACGGATACTCGGATTGAGTATTAGGGTCCAGTGAGGAGAGGGGGAACTACCCAACAGGTTGCTGAGTTGGCTATAGTAAGTATTTTGGTATTATTGTAAAGTAAAGAACTATGAATAACTGGTGGCTGGGAAGCAACATTTATCATAAAATCATCGCGATTTTAATTGTGTGTGTATTTTTGGTGGTTACTTTTGCCTGTTTCACTATGGCGACCAACCATGGACACAGCCTTGGCTTTGGCGCTGCTTGTGAAACGGTTATGACACTAACCGACAATATAATGATACAAACAGGCATGGCGCTCTTGTTAGTAGCAGTCGCTGCGTACTTTTACTCCAGAGCTTCCGATCCATTTTTAATACAAAGTCCATTACATAAGCTGCATGTTTTTCTTAGCTTTCCGCCAGATTATTTGGTCTCATCACAAGAACACTCCTATTTACGAGAACTCTTTAGTGCAGGTATTATACACACCAAACTTCATAGTATAACTCTGTAGCCAATGATGAGCTGGTGGTAGTTTTATCATTGGTTTTTATACCTACCAATTCAATGTAATTAACACTATGGAAGAAATAAAACAACAAACTAATCAATATCTTATTCCCGCTTCAATCATGATAGCCGGCGCTTTTATTGGAGTGGCACTGTACTTTGGAGGTGTAGGAGACAGCCAGCCCTCGAATAGTAATCTGGCTGGTAATCAACCAACTGTTCCAACACAGCCGACTCAACCAGGGGGGTCAACAGAAGCTGTTCGTCCCGTGGATGAAATTGATCATATTAAAGGAGATCCAGACGCACCAATAAAAATTGTAGAGTACTCAGACTTCGAGTGCCCGTTTTGTAAGCGGTTTCATGACACTATGAATGCGGTTATTGCAAATGAAGAGAATAGTGATGTCGCCTGGGTATATCGTCAGTTTCCGCTAGAGCAGTTGCACCCAGTAAAAGCCATGGCAGAGGCTGTAGCTTCTGAATGTGCTGCTGAGCTCGGCGGAAATGATGCGTTTTGGCAATTTGCTGATCGATTTATGGAAGTAACCCCGTCAAACAACCGAACAGATATAGAAACAGTTATTCCTCAGATTGTTCGAGAAATTGGTCTTAATGAAGCTGATTTTCAGACTTGTTTTGAAAGTGGAAAATATGATGAGCATATTACGGCTGATATTCAGAATGCGGTTGAGACTGGTGGGCGCGGAACACCGTGGAGCATCCTTATTGCACCTAACGGCAAAACATTCCCTATTAACGGGGCACAACCACAAGCAGCGGTTGAGCAACTCATTAATATTGCGAGACAAGAACAATAAACATGCATTGGTATTGGCAAATATTTACTATCCTTAGGAAACCAAAGTATTTACTTGCCGCTGTCCTAGTAGCTGTTAGCGTCTTTACCTTTGCTGTGTGGTTGCCGAATTTTTCTCTTCTTGCCCAGGTAATACATCCTGACTCTGCTGGTTCTGTTTCCGAAAAAGCAAGTTTTGTGTGGAGTCTCTATGGTTCAATTGGTACTAACTTTACAGTTATATCTGCCACGTACACAATCACCATTGCCGTACTCTTTGGAATGAATATTGCTCTCTTGGCTTATTACATTGCTCGGACTCGGAATGGTATACGTGGAGTTGGTCGCACAGGAGCTGCAGGTGTCGGCGGTTTGGTAAGTGGTATTTTTGGTATTGGTTGTGCTGCTTGTGGCACGTTTATCCTAACCTCTATACTCGCACTTTTTGGGGCCAGCGGATTACTCGTCGTTCTTCCATTTGGTGGAGAGGAATTTGGATTAATTGGAGTTCTACTTCTTATGTACTCAATCTATCTACTCGCCAAAAAGATCAACGGTCCCTTAGTGTGTGAAATAAAATAGTGGTTACATTAGTATTAACTTAAAACTATGAATCAAATGACAGTTGCCTCTGTTATCGTTAGTCTTGGTATAATTTCTGCCGCTTATATAGCAGGCGGTAACATATCAATCGGTAATGACGGGGTTAAAACCTTCAACATTGTGATGGAGAATAATCAATACAATCCATCAGAAATTGTAGCAACGGTCGGCGACCGGGTGATTATAAACTTTGAAAATCGCGACCCGGTTGCTCACGGTGTCAATCTGCCGCAATTCAACGCAACGGTCCCCAATGGTCACGTGCCGGCAGGAGGAACAGCTCGGATGGAATTCATTGCTGATCGAGCCATAAGTACCGACGCAGCAGTATGCGGTGGAGCAAACCCATCTGACAAGACTGATGATCACGGAGAAGAGTTACTAGTTCGAATTCTCGAAGCCTAAGTGTATGACAAAGAAAGTCCTAGTGGGAGGAAGCGTGGTAATAGTTGTCATTCTGCTACTGCTACTAAGCAACACAGAAAAATCAGCAACATCGCCGCTAAATGAAACGACTAATGCAACAACTGCTGAAGGTGTGGTAAAGGTTGCCTCTTCGCTTATCGTGGAGCCTCAACCTGATGTAGATGTCGTACGAATCAGTCGTGCGAGCCTCGCTGAAGGAGGGTTCCTGGCTGTCAGAGAGGTTGATGGCGGCCGTCTAGGGCAAATTATCGAAATTAGCGACTATCTTGCTGTCGGGGTTCATGACAATGTATTAATTTCACTTGGTGAATTCTATGAGGGCGATGAGGAACTTATAGTGATGATTTACGAAGATGCTGAAAACGACCAAATCTTCAATGACCTCGATCAGCCATATGAAAAGAATGGAGCTCCTATTGCAGTGTACGTTGAGACTGGCGAAGTTGTGCCTAAGTCGATCGTTTCTAACACTGGTACCCCAGAAGGCATTTCGCTTATGGATATGGGATCTATGCAATTCATCAGTTATACCGACTCTGGTTTTGAGTCAAAAGATATCACGGTTACGCGCGGCACCATGGTGCACTTCGTCAACGAAAGTTCAATTGATATGTGGGTAGCTTCAGATGACCACCCTGCTCACACAGACTTGCCAACCTTCGACCAGTTCAAAGGCAGTCCCCCTGGTGAACAGTATGTGTACATATTTGACCAGGCTGGTGAGTGGAAGTATCACGATCACCTCACTCCTACCGCAGTTGGGACCATTACTGTCACTAACTAAGTACGTATGTTACTAGGAATTAAAAGTACTAAAGTAGCACTGGCACGTCACGTAGGAATGGCCGTAATCGGCGGGTTACTTATCTATTTAGTCTGGTCTCTAAATAGCACGTGGAGTCCAGATATGCGACTCTGGAAAGCGTTTGGCGGGGCGTCGTTCTTCTTGCTGTGGTTTGCGGTATTCATTGGTCCAGCTGCTAAATTATTACCTGCACTCAATACAGTCCTCACGTATCGACGTGAAGCTGGGGTCTGGTTCTTTCTCATCGCGCTTGTGCACGGTTATCTCATTCTTGACGGTTGGGTACGGTGGGGTGTTTGGGAATTCTTTGGTTATCAGTACATTGCGGAGATAGATACCTATCTGAGGGTAGAATCTGGTTTTGGTCTTGCTAACTTGTTAGGTTTTGTGGCACTGGCGTTTGCCTTGGCACTGGCGGCTAGTTCATTCGATAAAGCAGTAAACTGGCTTGGTATTCAGTCTTGGAAATGGCTCCACATGTTCTCGTATGTGGTGTTTTACCTCGGAGCCATGCATGTGGTGTATTTTGCTTTCATTCACTACACCCCATCTCTCGCGAGAGCAATGCAAGGGCTACCGACCAATTACCCAGACAATCCGCTCAAGTATTACTACTTGTTTATGTTACTGAGCGTACTTGTAGTTCAGATACTAGCATTTGTTCAAACTGTGCGCCGGAATCGAAACACAAATTGGTAGATATGGTATTTGAAACAAAAATCACAGCTCACAAGGAAGTTGCCAAAGGCACTCACGAAGTGACACTTGTTCGTCCAACGCCATTCTCATTTAAAGCGGGTCAATATACGCAAATTGCTGTACCAAAACTAATACATCCTGATCCTAAGGGGCGTTCTAGACAATTTTCGGTGACGTCTTCGCCGTACGATATGGGTGAGATCAAAGTGGTGTTTCGGGCTACTGGCAGCGGCTTTAAGGAGACCCTTATAAACACACCGGTTGGTGCTTCAGTGCAGGTTGAACAAGCAGCGGGCAGCTTTCTCTTACCACAAAAACTTACTCGACCACAGGTCTTTGTCGCTGGTGGTGTCGGTATTGCACCGTTTATGAGTCACTTACACCAACGTATAGGCGAAATGTGGGATCATCCTGTCACGCTGTATTATGGCAACCAAAACCCTGAGAGCGCTGCGTATTTGGAAGAACTGACGCAAATAAGTAAACAGCACCGACAGTTTTCACTCGATACTGTCTACAAACGACCAACTCCAGGACTCTTTGCAAAGTTAGCAGAAAAGCACGCAGATGCAATGTGGTGGGTGGTTGGTCCACCGGGTATGGTCGCGGTAACGGTCAACGGTTTGCAGCTCGGTGGCATTGCGACAGGTAACGTTATAACTGAGCCTTTCGAAGGATATTAAGGGGCTGGTTAAATGCTTATTTAGAATAAAATATAATACCACTTAATTTATATGGAAAATAAACAAACTGATACGCTTACCAAAAAAGAACGTAACGAACAAAAGCGTATGGAAAAGCAAAAAGAACGAGAACAACGAATCAGAATGAAAAAAATAAAAAGTGCGTCTGTATGGATTATTGTAATCGCCTTGCTCGTGGGAGTATTTTACTGGTTAGTGCAAACTATTCAAAAGAGTAACGCCAATCGCCCAGGTGAAGTGATAGCTATTATGAGTGAAGAACATATTAATGCTGGCCAAGAAGGTGGCCCATATAACTCCAACCCACCAACTTCGGGACCACATGCCGGTCCTGCACCGTGGGGATTTAGCGCCAATGAAATACCTGACAAAAATGCAATCCACAATCTTGAGCACGGCGGTATCTGGATCTCGTACAAAAACCTTGACGATGAATCTATCAGCGCATTAGAAGCGATTGGCAACCAGAATAGCCGCAGTGTGATAGTCAGTCCACGAGAAGCTAATGATGCCAATATAGCGGTCGCCTCGTGGGGTCGACTCATGAAACTCGATAGTGTTGACGAAGAGCGCATCGTTGAATTTATTCAGAAAAATAAGAATCGGTCACCGGAACGTCTGGCGATATAGTTACTTACCATGAAATACGTAGAGCATATACTCGATCGCTATACGATGTACCAAGTCCTGGTAGCTGTTTTGGTCTCGTATGTGGTGTACGCCGTAACATTAAGTCTCGCTGGGATACTCGTGTATGGAGTTAGTGAGTTACTATTTTCACTGCTAGTTATTGTTACTTCGGTTGTGATTACTCACAATATTCTTGTCAGTCTAACAAAAGCCCCCGGAAATATTTGGTCGAGTATTTTAACTGGGTTGATTATATTCTTCATCTTCACACCAACTGCCAGTGTTGGAGGGTTAGCGATTTTGGCTGCTGTTGCTGTGATCAGTATTGGTAGCAAGTACGTAGTCAGGTATCGAAACGCACACCTCATTAATCCAGTCGCACTGGCAGCTGTACTTTCTGGAGTGTTTGGCTTGGCGTATGCCTCGTGGTGGGTTGGAACTGCGTGGTTTGCACCGGTCTTGATAATCGGCGGATTGCTTGTAGTCCTGAAAATACGACGATTGCCAATGGTACTCTCTGGTGTATTGGCGTCGTTTCTGATGGTGTCTGTCTACGCCATAATTCGTGACTCGGCTTCAATATCAGTACTCTATGGCTTCTTTCTTACTTCTCCACTATGGTTCTTCATGACAATCATGGTCACTGAACCGCTTTCAACTCCAGCTGGTCAGAAAGCGCAAATTCTCTACGGTACATTTATCGGCTTGTTGTCCCAGATGCCGCTCTCGGTTGGACCGTTGTTTAATTCTCCAGAACTGACACTGATGATCGCTAATTTGTTGGTGTGGCCACTGTCGTTGAAGGGACGACTAAAGCTTGTATGTCTTAAGGTTACTGAAGTGGCAAACAACACTTTTGAGTATGTCTTTCGACCATCCTTTCCAGTGTCATTTCAGGCCGGACAGTATCTTGAATGGGCATTGCCACACCAATCACCTGACGGTCGAGGCACGAGACGTTATTTCACCATTGCCTCGAGCCCAACCAGACAAAACATCCGCCTGGTTGTGCGGACCGAAGACAAAGGTAGTAGCTATAAAGAAAGACTGAAGTCATTTCAGCGCGGTGACACTATCCAAGCGGCACAGCTCGCGGGAGACTTTGTTTTACCTAAAGATATAGCTGAGAAAAAGTTTGTCTTTGTGGCTGGTGGCATTGGCATTACACCGTTTCTTAGTCACCTCGAGTACTTGAAAGACACCAAGCAAAAAGTCGATATTGTTTTGTACTACTGTAATAAGACTGCTGATGACATCGCCTATGCGGCCAAGCTAAAAGAATTTAAATCAATTGGTGTACAAACGGTGCATGTACTGGCAGAACCAGCCCCAGAGTGGTCAGGTGAAATTGGCTATCTTGGTGTACGCATGCTCAAACATTACACGCCAGATGTAGCAGATCGACGGGTATACCTATCTGGTCCTCCGGGTATGGTTGATGCGTACAAGAAATTATTTACTGAGTGTGGCGTACCAAGAAGTCAGATTAAAACGGATTATTTCCCTGGATTAGCGTAAGAATAACTATGCCCATATACATTATTACAATCGGAATATTTATCTTGGTGAGTGCGTTTTCTTACTCAATCCTAGCGTCTAGGGAAACTTCCAGCTCACTGCTTGTCGATGCTGATTCACCTGCTTCAAAAGAGGTAATGGCTATGATGAGTGGTGAAATGGGTCCAATGATGATGAGTGACGGAACATATAGTAGTGAAGTGCGTTATGAGGTTCCGTATGGATACGTTGAACCGATGAGTCTTGTAGTCACAGTGGAAGATGGAGTGATTACCGAGTCAGTAGTAGACTTTGAAGTCGCTAATCCGGTGTCAGGAGATTATGTCCGTTCTTTTGAACGCTACTATAAGGACCAGGTGATTGGAAAACCGATTACTGAAGTCTCATTAGCTCGATTTGGTGGAGCGTCACTTACCAACGTAGCGTTCGATGCAGCCCTGGAGAAAATCAAAGTTGAGGCAGCTGGTGGGACTCTGGTCGCAACTACGGAGGATGAGGCGTTGCCGCTACTTCTGCCTGGTACTCCAACTGAAGACGGTATCGTGCTAGGTCCAGTACCAGCTACTCCAAGTTACACTGATGCTGACCTTAAGGACGGAACGTACAGCAGTGCGGTGCGTTACGAGGTTCCATTTGGAAGTATTGAAATCATGAATCTTAAGATGACCGTGACAGAGGGAGTCGTCACTGATTCAAAGGTAGTTTTTGAGATGACCAACCCTGTATCAGAGAGTTACGCACGTTCATTTGACAACTACTACAGAGATGAAGTCGTTGGACAGTCATTGGCTGAAGTTTCATTAGCGCGAGTAGGTGGCGCATCGCTTACTAACGCAGCCTTCGATGCTGCGCTTAAGAATATCAAAACTGAAGCCAGTGGAAACACGATAGCTGCTGACGCAGACACGACACTTCCGTTACCAGTACCTGAGCTTGTGATACGAGGTATTCCAAACTTGGCTGAGATTGCTGCCACCTCTAAAAACAAGATTCACCTGGTAACCGGGCCACTTCCCGGTACAGAGTCATCTACTAACAATACGAGCCCATACGCCGATGGTAGATATGTCGTTGTGCAGTCATACTATGCATGGCCAAATTTCTACGAACCAATGCAGACTGTAATCACACTTGAAAATGGGATAATAGTCGCTGCTGACCAAGCATACTCTACCGTTGATTATACTCACTCAATCCAGTATCAACGCCACTTTGACTCCATCTACAAAAATGTGGTGATAGGCATGCCGCTGACTGACGCACCAATTGCCCGCATCGGACAAGCCTCAGAGACCACCGATGGGTTTAACGACGCGCTGCTTGCAATCAAAGAGCAGGCTCAAAAGCAATAGTCATAATCCAGAAAAAGCCTGACCATATTCTAAAACTAACCCTAACCCTTAACATTATTATTCCCAAAACCATGAACAAAATGTCAACCAAAGTCACTCTAGCCGGAGCATTGATTCTCGTTACTGTTTTTGGCTATTCGTGGCTTGCTAGTACTGTTGGTCGAACTGAGTATGTCGCCTCAGACAATGGTGAAGAAGTAACACGAGAGCTCATGCCGGGGATGGCTGAAAGTGGTATGGGTATGATGGATTATCAAGATGGCACGTACTCTACTACAGTCAACTATGAAATCCCGTATGGTTATGTTGAGCCGATGGAAGTTACTTTGAAAATTGAAGATAATACGGTTATAGATGTACAAGCTGCTTTTGAGGTTGTAAATCCAGTCTCAGAGGACTACCAGCAGTCATTTTTAAGGTATGTATCACGTGAAGTGGTTGGTAGAAAAGTTGACAACGTATCGCTCTCTCGGATGACGGGTGCTTCACTCACTAACCAGGCCTTCGATGCAGCACTTGCGGAAATAAAAGCCGAGGCTGCAGGCATGCCAACGATGGGTGGAGATGGAGTAGTGCCAATCCAACTTCCAGGCATGTCAGATAGAGAAAAAAGAAAGCTCAATGACGTATGAACCTACAACCCATAGAAGCCCTCGGCACCATTTGGCATATTGAATTATTTGAAGAGTATAGTGATCAGACAGCACTTCGAGCCTCTATTGTTGACTGGTTAGAAGAGTTTGAATCTCGGTACAGTCGCTTTCTCCCTGATTCATGGTTGACAGTGTTAAATAGTGCCGGTGAGTTTAAAAATCCTGACCCACAGTTTGTTGACCTCTTAACACAAGCACTTGATTACTATGATAAAACTAACGGAGTGTTTAATGTCGCGATTGGCGAACAACTCGCAAAAAGTGGGTATGATGCCGAGTATACCTTTACTGCGAGCGCTGAACTATCTCTTATCCCAGCTCTACCTGAGGTTTTGGAGATTAAGACAGAAAAAATTTTGCTAAAGTCAGGCTTGCTTGATCTTGGAGGCATCGGCAAAGGTTATGCCATAGATAAACTGGCTGATTTTCTTAAAAATAAACACCATTTACAATACTTTCTTATAAATGGTGGAGGTGACATTTATGTGACTTCAAATAAAGAGAAGCCGGTTACCATTATGCTGGCCCACCCTGATGATAAAGGTTTAGCAATTGGAGTGATAGACCTTAAAGAAGTTGGTTTTGCAGCCTCATCCCCGAAATTGAGAGTATGGCAAGATCCTAAAACTGGCGAAAAATACAACCATCTACTCACCAAACACAACGTTGCTTCTTATGTGGTAGCTCCGACCGCTACTGAAGCCGACGTCTGGGCGACAGTGTCGTGTGTCAACCAAATTGTTGACACACCTGAGAATGTTCACCAATTACTGATTGGTGATTCAGGGTACATAATAAAAGACACGCTCAGGTACTTAAAGGGCAAAACGAACTATAACTTATACAAAAAGTGATAGGGGATATGGTTTCATTACAGTTCACGTTTCTTAGTCATGTAGTAACTTCGGCAGAAGTAATCCCAATGTTTGTTTGACACGGGGTGTACACACAATGGTTAACATCAAGACTAGTGGATGATCGCGTGAGGCCCGATAAACGCGAAGCTGTAGAAGAGTACGAGTAAGACAATCGATCGCTTCAGTAATTTTGATTTAGTTTGCTTATATAAATAAAAAAGTAACATTAGTATAAATATCGCGTCTAAGCGACCAATCAGTATTCCGTAGTAGTTGGGGTCCCAATATGATATGGGGCTGGTAAACTTCCAGTTAGATAACGGCAAAAGGTGTGCGTAGGCGTCACTGTTGTGTACAAAGAAGTCGGTAACTGAATGCATAAGTGCACCAAACGACAGCCAACGCAGTATCGGCCAGCTAAATAGTATAGCTACTACAAGTAATGCCGGCCAGATTATGAAAGAATGAGACAGAGTGATAACTACTGACCACGGAGAATTAAAATACAGGTCACTCCATATCGTTGTGTCGCTGACACCACCAATAAATCTGTAGTACCAATAGAACAAAAAGATTGATATGTCTGGAAAAAGTGCACCCGCGATTATGGCGTGCAACAGCACGTTCCTGTTTGGTTTTTTATGATTCAACCAAGTAAACAGAGACCAGCTATAAATTATGTGTGATGTGGTGATCATCGTATTTCAAAGTTATGACCACGTATTCAGTCAAGATTATCGATTGCAGTTTTTAGTTTTTCTTCCACTTGAGCAGCAATGTCCTTAAGCACCTCATTGTCAACCATACCCATAGCCACTGCTGGAAGGATAGCTGAAACACACACAGCCCCCTCAGTCTCATAGACTATTACGTTACATGGCAACAACAAGCCAATTTCTTTTTCGGCCTGCAAGGCTTGGTGGGCAAGGGGTGGGTTGCAGGCGCCAAGGATGGTGTAATTTTCGTAGTTAACATCAAGTTTTTTCTTCAGCGTCGCTTTAACATCGATAGTGGTGAGGACACCGAACCCCTCGCTAGCCAGAGCTTCCGCCAATTTTTTAATTGTTTCCTCAAAAGAGAAGCTTACAATTTTTGAGTATCCGTATTTCATAACACCTACTACTTAAACAATAACTATTGACATAGTATACCCCCTGGGGGTATACTATGTCAATGACGAAACCAGAGGTAAAAAAGCGTTTGAATCGACGCTTAAAAGTAATCGAGGGTCAGATACGGGGCTTGCAAAAGATGGTTGAGGATGAAAAATATTGCATTGATGTAATAACCCAGTCGTCGGCCATCAGGCACGCGCTTGGTTCAATTGAAGATCTCATGTTAGAAAATCATCTCACTGCACACGTTAAGGAACAAATGCAAAGTGGCGAAGATAAAAAAGCTACCAAAGAAATTTTGAGCGTGTATAAGTTAGCAAAGAAGAAGTAGTTAACAATTTAGTAACGTATTATGGAGTCACTATTTCCACTTGGAACAAATCATTATCTACTCGGGGGACTGCTGGTTGGGTTTGGTATAGCTCTTATTTATTTAATGACCGGTTTAGTAGCTGGTGTCTCGACGACATTTACTTCGACCTGGTCGTTTTTACCAGGTAAAGAAAACTCCTTCTTTAAACGTGAAAAGTTTGTCACCTCAAGGTCATGGCGACTCTCACTCGTCAGTGGTTTAGTGCTTGGCGGACTCGTCTATTTACTTTTTGTAAACGGCGGTGAAGCGACCACAACAGCACTTTCACCTGCTCGGCTATTTATCGGAGGTTTACTGGTCGGCATCGGCACCCGTATGGCTGCGGGCTGTCCTTCTGGCCATGGCATTACTGGAAACGCTATGCTAGAGAAATCTTCGTTCGTTTCAACCATTACCTTTTTGGTGGTCGGTATTGTAGTAGCTCTGGTAACGCAGACAATGTTTTAAGTAGTTAGCGTATGACTTTTTCAAAACATATAATAATCATTTTTGGGGGCACCATCTTTGGATTTGGTTTGGCGTATTCGGGGGCGGCGATACCTGAGGTGGTGCTGTCTTTCCTGCGCTTGGAAGACCTCGGCTTAGCGTTCGTCATTGGCGGAGCACTTTTGATAACATGGCTCGCTTTTCAATTTATACCTCAATTGGTAGCAACACCACTCTTAGGAGGTACTTTCACCAAGGCTGCAAAACTCTCAATTTCAAAATGGAATGTTATTGGAGCGTCTGTATTTGGCGTTGGCTGGGGCTTGACTGGACTTTGTCCAGGGACCTCTTTTGCCGCTGTTGGTATGGGCAATTGGCCAGTTTTGGCTGGGGTAGTCGGTATGTTTATCGGGGCTTATGTTTATGGAACCTTTCGAAACAAAGGATTAAGTGGAATTGAATAATATGAAAACCACCGCTACAAAACAGAATCAATACAGTGACACCAGTCCAGCGCACAACAACACGGCTGAAAGCTTTCATGGCGTTGAAGCAAACGCCCGCATACTCAAAATTACCGGCTGGATGACGGGTATGTATTTTATGATTGAACTCGGGCTTGGTTTCTACTCTGGCTCAGTCGCTGTCATCTCAGATGCATTCCACACCTTTTCAGCGGTCGGAGGGATTCTCATTGCCTTTGTCGCGAATCGAATTTCGAGCAAAGAACCAAATGCGAACGCGACCTATGGGTTTAGACGAGCGGAAATTGTTGGTGCGCTCTTAAATGGAGTATTTCTGCTTTTGATGGCGCTTTATGTTCTCTACATGGGCTACATGAGACTGGGTGCTGACGTTGAACTCCCGACCGGTATCATGCTTGTCGCTGCTCTAGGCGGTTTAGCTACTGAATTCATCGCGTTCAAGCTTATATACCAAGAGCAAAAAACAAATATGAATATGAAGGGTGC
>CEQS01074247.1_pt1 | contig 13452 bp, 8 predicted proteins | sample 530981 | NCBI WGS metagenome assembly CEQS01 (sample SAMEA2621176, study PRJEB7988) | marine metagenome | biome: marine biome (ENVO:00000447); feature: mesopelagic zone (ENVO:00000213); material: "saline water (ENVO:00002010), including plankton (ENVO:xxxxxxxx)" | depth 800 m
CCCCTCTAAATATACTTCACCAGAGGTCACTGACTTTTTAATGGATTACGGACAACGGTTTCTTGGAAAGGAAACTGTTTTGTGTAAAGACACTCCAGCATTTATTGCCAATCGTGTTGGCGTTTATTCCATTATGGCTCTTTTTCATTTGGTTGAAGAAATGGGACTTACGGTTGACGAGGTGGATAAACTTACTGGACCAGTTATTGGTCGTCCCAAATCAGCTACGTTTCGTACCTGCGACGTAGTTGGATTAGATACCCTGGTTCACGTTGCCAATGGTCTTAAGGCTGCAGCACCAAAAGATGAAAAGAACAACACCTTTTTGGTTCCTGATTATGTTTCCAAAATGGTTGAAAACGGTTGGTTGGGGAGCAAATCAAAACAAGGGTTTTACAAGAAGGTTAAGGGCGATGACGGAAAATCGCAGATTCTGTCTCTCAACCTAAAAAGCCTAGAATATGAGCCTAAACAAAAAGTAAAATTCGCCACATTAGAAATGACCAAACCGGTTGACGATATACTAAAACGTCTTCCAATGTTGCTTCAAGGCAAGGATAAGGCTGGTGAGTTCTATAGAAAAATGTTCTTTTCCATATTTGAATATGCGACCAATCGAATTCCGGAAATTTCTGATGAACTCTATAAAATTGACGATGCGGTTTGTGCCGGATTTGGATGGAAACTAGGCCCATTTGCCACCTGGGATGTCCTGGGTGTAGAATCTACTTTGAAGCAAATGAAAGCCGAGGGTTTCTCTCCCGCTCCCTGGGTTGAAGAAATGTTAGCGTCCGGCTCTCCTGGTTTTTATTCAAGCCTGGAAGGGTCAAAGTCGTTCTATGATATAACAAGTAAAACTCAGACATTGATTCCCGGTGCAGATCAAATTCTGGATTTGGATGTCATTCGAGAGTCCAATACAGTTTGGAAAAACTCTGGCACTACTATTACCAACCTTGGAGATGGAATTCTCAACCTGGAGTTTCACACTAAAATGAATACCATTGGCGGTGAGGTTTTAGCTGGAATTAACAAGGCGATTGATCTGGCTGAATCTAATTACGAAGGTTTGGTTATATCCAATACCGGCGACAATTTTTCTGCCGGGGCCAATGTTGGAATGATCTTCATGATGGCGGTGGAACAGGAATGGGATGAATTGGACTTTGCCATCCGGGCCTTTCAAAAAACAATGACCCGCTTAAGGTTTTCAAGTATCCCTGTGGTTGTAGCACCTCATAATTTAGCACTTGGAGGCGGGTGTGAAATGAGTATGCACGCTGATAAAGTCGTAACCCATGCAGAGCTTTATATGGGGCTGGTTGAGTTTGGAGTTGGTGTTATTCCCGGAGGTGGAGGCACTAAAGAATTTGCATTAAGATGCAGTGATGAGTTCCGGGAAGGTGATGTTAAAATCAATACACTTAGGAACAAATTCTTAACCATTGGTCAGGCCAAAGTTGCAACTTCAGCTTATGAGGCTTTCGACCTGGGATACTTAAGAGAAGGAATTGACGAGGTCGTAGTAAGCAGAAAGCTCCAACTCAGTAGAGCAAAAGAAGCGGCCCTTCAAATGGCTAAGAAGGGATATACCCAGCCACAACCAAGAACTGACATTACCGTACTCGGCCAGGAAGGATTGGGAATTGTGTACGTAGGCGCCAACTCCATGAAATCAGGAGATTATATCTCAGAACACGACCAACTCATCTCAGAAAAGTTAGGATGGGTACTATGCGGTGGAGATTTATCAGAAGAAACCGAAGTGAGTGAACAATATCTACTGGATATGGAGCGTAGAGCATTTCTGGAGCTATGTGCTGAAAGAAAGACTTTGGAAAGATTACAAAGTATAATCAAAACCGGAAAGGTGTTAAGGAATTAGTTGCATTATGTACAACGTATCATGTATTACCATTATAGAAAGAAATGAATAGATATAAAGAATTAAGAGTTTGGCAAGAATCAATTGGACATGGTAGTTGAAATCTATAATGTGGTTGCTTCATTTCCAGAGTTTGAGAAATATGCTCTTGGTTCGCAGTTAAGAAGGGCAGCTGTATCTGTCCCTTCCAATATTACAGAAGGTACTGGCCGCAATAATCCCAAAGAGTTTAATCAATTTATCGGAATAGCGCTCGGGTCATGCTACGAAATTGAAACTCAGTTAGAAATTGCATTTAGGTTGGATTACTTGGAAAAAGAAAGAAATGAGATCATTAATGATCGAATTGATAAAATAAAGAATATGTCATACAAGCTACAACGTACTATAACGCACTAGCGAGGTACGTTGTACATAGTACAGCAAAACAATGGAAGCATATATTGTAGCAGCAAAAAGAAGTGCCGTTGGTAAAGCGAACCGCGGTGGTTTTAGATTCTTGAGACCAGATGACTTAGCGGCTCAGGTTATAAAAGGGCTCCTTAAGGAAGTTCCTCAGCTTGACGTAAATCGCATTGATGACCTCATCGTTGGAAATGCAATGCCGGAAGCAGAGCAGGGATTAAACGTAGGTCGCCTAATTTCTCTCATGAGCTTTGACACCGATAAAATCCCAGGGCAAACCGTCAATAGATATTGTAGTTCAGGGTTGGAAACAATTGCCATTGCCACTGCTAAAATTAGAGCAGGAATGGCCGACTGCATTATTGCTGGTGGAACAGAAAGCATGAGTTTAATCCCCATGGGTGGCTGGAGAGTAGTTCCTAATCAAAGAATTGGTAAAGAAAACCCAGGCTGGTATTGGGGAATGGGTCTTACAGCAGAAGAGGTAGCTAAGCGATTTGAGATTAGCCGGGAAGCTCAGGATGAGTTTGCCTTTCATTCACACCGAAAAGCAGCAGAAGCGATCAAGAATGGAAACTTTAAAAATGGTATTGTACCGATTGAAGTTGAAGAGGTATTCCTTAAAGATGGAAAGCGGGAAAAACGAACATTTACTGTAGATACTGATGAAGGTGTTCGTGCCAATACCAAGACAGAAGTTCTTGCCAAACTAAGACCCGTTTTTAATGCCAAGGGGTCGGTAACCGCAGGGAATTCTTCGCAAACCAGTGATGGAGCTGCCTTTGTGGTTGTTATGAGCGAGCGAATGGTTAAAGAATTGGAGCTTACACCCATTGCCCGGTTGGTTTCTTATGCACCGGTGGGTGTAGAACCAAAGATCATGGGAATTGGTCCCGTAAAGGCGGTTCCAAAGGCGTTGGAGTTAGCCGGAATGTCCTTAAATGATATCGAGCAAATTGAATTGAACGAAGCATTTGCTTCTCAAAGCGTAGCTGTTATTCGAGAGTTAGGACTTGATCCTGAAATTGTAAACGTAAACGGGGGAGCTATTGCCCTGGGACATCCGTTAGGGTGTACCGGAGCTAAACTATCTGTCCAATTGTTTGATGAAATGAGAAGAAGAAAGCAAAAATATGGTATGGTGACCATGTGTGTGGGAACCGGGCAAGGTGCTGCTGGAGTATATGAACTATTATAATGTTGAATGAAGAATGTAGTATGTGGAATAAACAACCAGCAACTTTAACAAACAATAATCAGCCATTCACGTTAAACATTCGCAAATAAAAACTAAAGCAATGAGTGCGATAAAAGGTGGAGAATTTCTAATCCGTGAAACTGAAGCTAAAGATATTTTCATTCCGGAAGAATGGGATGAAGAGCAAAAAATGATTGCTCAAACGTGTCGTGATTTTTTAGAGCAGGAAGTATTTCCAAACCTGGACAGAATTGATGCCATGGAAGAAGGTCTTATGCCCTCTTTATTGGATAAGGCCGGTGAACTGGGATTGCTTGGCATTTCGGTACCGGAAGAATATGGCGGTTTTGGAAAAGACTTCGTAACGGGAATGCTGGTTACAGAATGTACTGGTGCTGGTCATTCTTTTGCAGTAGCACTATCTGCACATTCCGGAATAGGCACACTTCCCATTCTGTATTATGGTAACAAAGACCAAAAGCAGAAATATATTCCAAAGCTCGCTTCGGGAGAATGGAAAGCTTCTTATTGCCTTACAGAACCCAGCTCAGGGTCCGACGCTAACTCAGGAAAAACCAAAGCTACCTTAACGGAAGATGGGAAGCACTACCTCATCAACGGTCAAAAAATGTGGATTACAAATGGCGGGTTTGCTGACGTTTATACGGTGTTTGCCAAGATCGATGACGATGAGGATTTATCTGCATTTATTGTAGAACGTGGGCATGAGGGAATAACCCTTGGTGCAGAAGAAAAGAAGATGGGGATTAAAGGTTCCTCCACGGTTCAGGTGTTTTTTAATGATTGTAAAGTTCCCGTAGAAAACCTTCTTTATGAAAGAAGCAAGGGGTTCAAAATTGCCCTGAACATTCTTAACATTGGTAGAATTAAACTTGCCGGAGCTTGTTTGGGTGGATGTAAAAAAGGCATTGATATCTCCGTGAATTATGCCAACGAAAGGAACCAATTCGGGAGGCCAATTTCTAAGTACGGGGCCATTCGCTATAAAATGGCAGAGCAAGCCATTCAAACCTTTGTTGTTGAGTCAGCACTTTACCGCTGCACCCGGGATATGGGAAACGCCATTCGCGAATTGGAAGCAGGAGGAATGGACCATGGTGAAGCCATTTTGAAAGGTGTAGAGCAATTTGCTACTGAAGCAGCTATTCTAAAAGTGTTGGGTTCTGAAGTTGCTGATTACGTCATGGATGAAGGCGTACAGATTTTTGGTGGTATGGGCTTTTCAGCTGAAGCCCCTATGGATCGAGCTTATCGCGATGCAAGAATCAACAGAATATTTGAAGGTACCAATGAAATCAATCGCATGCTCATTGTAGACATGTTGCTAAAAAAGGCCATGAAGGGAACTTTGGATTTAATGACTCCCGCCATGAAAGTGGCCGATGAACTCATGTCCATTCCCGATTTTTCTGAGCCAGGTGATGCACTCTTTGAAAAAGAAAAGAAATACCTGGGGAACTTTAAGAAAGCGATATTAATGGTTGCCGGTTCTGCTGCTCAAAAGCTAATGATGACTTTAGCAAAGGAACAGGAAATTCTGTTGAATATTGCTGACATGGTAATCTGGGTTTACGCGGCAGAAAGTGTGTTGCTTCGTGTAGAGAAAATGGCTCAAATTAATGGCGAAGACGGTATTGATCTTCAAAAAGCCATGGTACAAACCTATGTCTACGATGTTGCCGATAAAATAAATAAGGCAGGTAAGGATGCACTGAATGCTTTTGCAGAAGGAGACGAATTGAGAATGCAGCTTATGGGAATGAAGCGTTTTACCAAGGTTGATCCATTCAATTCAAAAGCTGCCAGACAAGGCATTGCGTTGAAAATGATTGAAGAGAATAAGTACTGTTATTAATTCCTTATTAACCTAAATCTCTCACTAATTCCATCTTCCTGGATTTCCAATACATATTTTCCCTCGGGCAATTGAAGTTCTAGAACTTCCCCGCTAACATCTGTCTTTTCAAAGACCTTTTGCCCCAGTGAATTGTAAATTATAATTCTAGCTTTTTCTAAGGCAGGATCAAAAGTTAACAGTTCGCTAAAAGGATTTGGATAGACAAACCTTGATGGACCATGTTTTACCTCACCAACACTTTTTATAATAATCGGAGATAGTGATATTGCCAGGCAACTTGAAGCATCAACACAATGCTTCTCTCCTATTTTCACAGCGTAGTTACCTGAAGAACTAGGCACCAATTTGTGAGTGGTATCCCCAACTACCACTGCATACCCTCCCCCAAAACAGCTTAACCATTGGTACGAATCATAACCAGAGATTGCTTCAATTGTATCTGCAACTACTTTAATTGATGAGTCTATGTTAATGATCTTTGTTTGAGCATAAATAACGCTATCACAACCAAACTGATTTGATAATATACTGGTATCGGTTACGGCCTTATTTGAACTATCTCCATCGGGAAAAATATACCAATCCCCCTGGCAAACATCAGCCTGTAAATTAGTAAGGGAGGGCTGATTTATTTTTAGGTTTACGATAATAAGGCTGTCACAACCAAATTGATTTAAAAATGTACTTGTATCTATTCCATTTGAGTTAGAACTATCGCCATCAGGAAAGACGTACCACGATCCCAAACAAATTGCTGCATTAAACTGAATTAAGGAGGTTGGGTTTACCTTTAAGTCAACAACCACAATGCTATCACAACCATTTGCTCCAACGAAAACACTTGTATCTATTTTAGTCGTGGAAGAGGTGTCACCGTCTGGAAATGTGTAGGTATTTCCTGAACATATGGTGTCGGAAAATTGATAAAACCCTGGAGTTAGCATGTTCACAGTGGCTATGATAATGCTGTCACATTGGTTAGCACCCTTAAGCACCGCCGTATCAGTAACCGCAGTTGTTGCATAAGTAGAGTCAGCAAAATATGCGGTGTCTCCGGGACAAATATTTAATTGAACAAAATGAGGGGTTTTATAGGGATCGAAAACCTCTACCTGATGAACCTTTATTGTATCACAAAATGAATTAACCGTATCCGTTACAAAAGATGAATTAGTAATGTATTTATTTCCAATCAGCACACTATCACCCTTGCAAATCAAATGTTGCAGCGTGTCATTAGATCTTGTGTAAAATACAGTCAATGAAGTAATGATGGAACTGTCACAGCCATTAACGGTTTGTAAAATACTAGTGTCAACAACCGACTCTGTAGCACTATCCCCATCCGGAAAATAGTAGGTCTGACCATGGCAAATACTATCCTGAATGTTCTGAACAAAGGTTGGCTGCATTAATACCATGGTAATTATAACGCTGTCACAGATCGCATTAGAATTTATAACGGTAGTGTCGGAAGTAGCCTGAAGAGAATAACTACTATCCGCAAAAAAAGCAGTATCGCCCGGGCAAATTCTAATGGTGTCGAAAACAGCACTATCCAAATGTTCAATTACCTTAATACTGTGGGTTCGATTTGTATCGCAGCCCATACTATATTCAACGTAATCAGTAACAAAAGTCGATTTCGTAGCCTCCATTTTATAATTCGAAAACTGAATGGAATCGCCCTTGCAAACTAGGTGATGAACCGTATCGGGATCATAAACAGGTTGCACGTAAACGTGAAATGCCCAATTACCTGCATTATATAATTGACCACCTTCAACTGCCGGGCATCCATCAGCCATTTTTACCGAAAATTTATAATTTGTACATGTTCTATAAATGGTTACTCCATTGCTTCCAAAGCATAGGTCATGCGCTGAGAATTTATGAAAAGTTTGATACACATTTGATTGATTTTTTACCGTAAGTAATACAGGTGAAGGGCCCAAAAAATCCAAATCAATGCTATCTTTTCTACCACAAGCGTTTGCATAAAAAGGGGTACCACTTAACCATCGAGCCCCACTTTTGATTTTCACCGTATCAATTGGAATTTTTAAACTACAATTGCTACTTGAACTGTCAATATAAATTTTAAGCTCATCATGCAACCAACCATAAGTATATAAAGCATATTTCGAGTAATTCGAATCCCATCCATTTACTCCTTTAGGACTAAAGACGGTAGAAGAATCATACCTTAAATTCAACACGGTAGCCGTATCGCGATTTGCAGAATAAATAATGGTGTCAAACTGACGGTTCAAACAAATTGCATCAGTTGTGTCTACACCTGAAGAAAACACCAGTTTAATGGATGCGCTATCCCATTTTTAGCAATTGGGCTTTGTTAATACTTCCGTATTTAATAATGAAGGAAGTTGGGAAAAAGCAAAAAACGAGACTAATAAGGACGAGAATATAAGAAGAGTTTTCTTCATACAATTGGGATTGATTTAGGTGAAAGGTACATTTTATTTTTATTTGGCTCATCCTGAGCAATTAACAGACTATCAAAATACCCGGACAAAGCAGAGAATTAAGGTCCTGTTTCCTTAAAAACAAACTCAGGATAAACTTAAAGTAGCCGTTTGAAAACTTGGCGGATCAATTCATATTCGTTCATCTTTAATTCAAATTTATCTGGTCCTAATCTAAATTATCAACAAAAAATCATTCTGATTGTATTAGTAATACTGTCCCTGAAATGAAAGACTAAGAATATTATTGGAATAAGCCTCCATAACATTAAATAGAAACTGTATACTTTCTTTCTTTTTACCGCATCTTTGGCAAATATGAAATTTAAAGAACTAAACATTTCCTCTGAACTTGAGGAGGCTGTCGGATACATGGGGTTTGAAGAATGTACCCCTATACAAGCCGAAGCAATACCAGCAATTCTCGATGGCAAAGACCTGATTGGTTGCGCCCAAACCGGAACCGGAAAAACAGCCGCATTTTTAATCCCCATTCTTGAGAAACTAAGAACCAATGATCACGATACCATAAAGTCATTAATTGTAGTTCCCACCAGGGAATTGGCGTCACAAATTGATGAACAAGTACAGGCCATTGGATATTTTTTAGGCGTAAGTTCTATTCCCATTTATGGGGGAGGTGCAGGAAGTGATTTTGCTGTACAGAAAAAGGCCATTCAGGAGGGTGCAGATATCTTAATAGCAACACCAGGGAGGCTAATTGCACATATGAACCTGGGTTATGTAGATTTATCAAAATTGGAGGTACTTATTCTTGATGAGGCTGACCGAATGTTGGATATGGGATTCATTGAAGACATTCAAAAGATAATTAAGTCCTGTCCTCAAAAAAGGCAAACACTGATGTTTTCAGCAACCATGGCAACTCAGATTCGCATATTGGCCAAGCAGATATTGCATCACCCCAAGCAAATAAACCTGGCCATAGCCAAGCCGGCCGAAGGAGTAAATCAGGTCATATACAACGTGTACAATCCCAATAAGATAGACCTCCTTATTCACATTATCAAAAACACCGAGGTTGGTAACATGATTGTATTTGCCTCGCGAAAGGAAATGGTCGATCAGATTGAACGGAAATTAATTCAGGCTAAGGTTTCCGTAAAAAGCCTTCACTCAGGAAGGGATCAGGATGTACGCCAGGCGCGATTGCGCGATTTTAAGGCTGGTAAGATTAAAGTTTTGGTGGCCACCGATGTACTGAGTCGGGGAATCGATATTGATGATTTGAGCCACGTACTCAATTTTGACATGCCTAATGATGCAGCAGATTATGTTCATCGAATTGGTAGAACTGCACGGGCGGCTAAAAAGGGTACTGCCATTTCATTCGTTAATGAAGAAGATCAAACCAAAATGATGAATGTCGAGGAATTAATTGAAAGAACCCTGGACAAATTGGACACCCCTGTTGAAATTGGAGAAAGTCCGGTGTATGATCCTTCGGCACAAATTCGAAAGTCCAGGGACAAGAATAAAGGCAGAAGAAAAAAACCTTTCAGAAAATTCAAGAATAAGGGGAAGAAGCCGTTCAAAGGCAAGGGCAAAAACCATAATACTCAGGGTAAAGGCAAGTAATCATTTTTTTTAGGGGGGGAATCTTTGCCAATGGATGCACATCGTATTCCATCCGTTTACATATTTTTGAAAGCACTTTGAATTAACAAAACCAAATAGATTTATATCATGAAAAATTTCGCGAGTTTATTACTAACTAGTATAATACTATTACTTACTTCCCTATTGACTAATGCTCAAAACACCAACTCCAATCATGCCAAAGAGGTTAAAGCCAAGAAGATTATTGTAGCCTACCAGGATTATCCCGAAGACGCGGATGACGAGAAAAAGGCACTTGTGGACTCAACAAATAAAGCACTTGAGTTTGCCATGAAGAATTTTTGGGATTTCAACGAAATTCACGATTTCATGACACTTGATGATGCCAAAGCATATATTGAAGCCAATGATGGATTCTGCTACATTACTATTGATATTGGAGAATCTAAATCAACTACAAGAAATAATACACCTGGAAGTATCGGGCCCACCTATAAATGGGTTTCATATGCGGAAAAACTAAGTGTTTATACACCTAAACCAATTTCTAATGCCTGGCTTCCTCGATACGAAGGACCTATGTCCAATGCTACTGCAGCATTTGCCGTACAGCAGATGAATATTCTGTTTACCAACTTGTATGAAGAGAAGTTTTCCAGCCTTATGAAATCAAGGGGATATGTAAAGTCTATTGGGCATAAAGTCGCAGAAAAAACGCTCTACATTCCAAAAGCATATCTAAATCCGAAATTGACAAGAGCGGAAATTTTGAAAGCCTACCCTTACGATTTAGAATTTGTAGAATTGTCGGAAGTAGAAGATGCTATTCTTGAAAAAAATACGGAAGTTGCAGTTGCCTATTATATAATCGCTGCAATGGGTGGAAAACATTTTCATAGAGTATATATTAGCGATGCGGCAACCGGAGAGGTTTATGGTGCGCTTGACGGTCCTGCCCTATCTTTGGAATTAGGCTTGTTTGGTGATGTTGGTGGTAATTCCGGCAAAAAGTTTCTAATCAATAAAAAAGAGCTCGAACAATTGAATAATATAGTTAAGTAGCTTGATTGATTATAGAAACACCAGGTGTGTAAAATCTTTAAGTACTCCCTCTTTATTGTCTTTCTACTGTTCCAAGTACTGGATTAAATTCAGCACTAAGAGCCAAAATGATATCCCCAACATCTGAATCTATTTCTTAATCAGTTTCCAATAGTTATTGCGCGATTCTCCGCTTATAATCTTTGGAAAAAAAAGATAGTTCAATCCCAATAGAAGGAAACCTACCAGAATGGAAACAACTATTTTTACTTTCACAATATGTTACTAAGGCTAGTACAAATAAACTTCCTTTTATTGGTGTTTTTGCACTCCGGGTTTTCTCAGGAAAGTCAGTCTTTTTATGCATCCACCATAACAGAAAAAGTGTACACCGATTTACGAATTGCCTTGCAATCGAAGGAGTTGGTTCATCGTCTTAATCTTAGTCGACAAGAATTAAAATCGTTTCCACAGGAAATCTTTCAATTTGAAAACCTTCAATACTTGGTTCTTAATGAGAACGAAATTGAGCAAATTCCATTGAGGAGCAACCAACTCAATAACTTGGTCTACTTAAGTATAAAAAACAACAAGATTCGCGAAATAGAAATTCCGGACAATTGCTTAACACAATTAAAAGAGCTCCATCTTGATTTTAATCAACTACTGGAATTTCCTGAATTGAACAACGAACTAATGGAGCTTACAACTCTTTCGTTAAACTATAACTACATAACTCAATTGCCACCAAACCAAATTAGTTTATCGAGACTTCAGCATTTTAATATGGATGCTAATCCACTTAGAAATGCTGAACAAGCATTTACCTATTCAACACAATTAGAGAGGCTAAGCTTATTTCGAACCAAGCTGGATAGTATCCCTAAGAATTTAGTTTTTGGGCGAATTCTTAAATTGGTTCTTGGAGATAACCCCATTGATCTCAAACAGATAACGGCCAGCTCTTTTCCAAAACTGGAATACCTGGATGCAAGCCATTGTAATTTGTATTCCAATACAGCTTTGATCCCAATTTGTAAACTAAAGTCGCTCAAATATTTAATCCTCGATGATTGTAGAATTCAAAACCTCCCCTCGGAAATCATAAATCTGAAAAAACTACGGGAAATATCATTGATAAAGAATGACTTAAAAGTACTGCCACCTGAGTTTTACCAGCTGAAGCTAAAGCTAATTAACCTAGAAAAAAACCCACTGAATCAGGAACAAAAAGACTTGATTCGCAAAAAATTACCCAAGGCTACCATACACTTCTGATACACCTGCTAATTGTAGATCTGAAAATCATAATAATTTACTTGTTAATTTTTACAATCCTTTTGAACGATAACTGATGGGCTATGTACATGAAATTGGTTGGGCCTAATCAATAGTTGGTTGGGCCGTCAACCACAACCAAATTGCTCATGCACGTATTGAAAAGCAACTTCAAAATTCTACTCATCAATCCACCTCATAAATCAATTGGAAGTAGAATCCCTAATGAACACTTACCTCCACTCGGTCTACTATCCATAGCCGGCCCATTAATTGATGCAGGTTTTCAACCCGAATTATTGGATGCCGATTATAGCAATATGAAGGTTAATAAAATCCTTAATAATGTCAACCAAATCCAGCCTGATATCGTTTTAATGGGACATTCGGGTTCCACTTCGGCACAGCCAATAATTAATGAACTGGCACAAGAAATAAAAGGTATCAATTCAACCATTAAGGTTATTATAGGCGGCGTATTTCCCACCTACCACTGGAAACAAATCCTGGTAGAAAATGAGCACATTGATTATGTTGTATGTGGTGAAGGAGAAGAAACGACCTTGCAATTGATCCAAGCGTTAAATAAATCGGAACGTATAGAGAACGTTATGGGGATTGCCTACCGAGCAAAAACCGAAACAATAAAATCAAAAGCCAGGCCCCTTATTGAGAAATTAGACAATTATAGAATCGCATGGGAGTTAATGGAAGGTTACCATTATACCTACTGGGGCAAAAAGAAAGCAGTTGTGTTGCAATTTTCAAGAGGCTGCCCCTACCCTTGCAACTATTGTGGGCAAAGCCTGTTTTGGAAAAAATGGAGAAACCGAAACCCTCAGTTGTTAGCGGATGAAATTGAAATGCTACACCATGATTACGGAATAGAGGTTATCAATTTTGCCGACGAAAACCCTTCAACGAACAAACATGAATGGAAATTATTCCTGGAAGCATTAATCCGGAAAAACCTGAATATGATTCTGGTAGGTTCCATACGAGCAGACAACATTGTTCGAGACGAAAAGCATCTTCATTTGTATAAACAGGCAGGGTTTGAACGATTTCTGCTTGGCATCGAAAACTACGATGAGGTTGTTCTTGAAAAAATCAAGAAGGCTGGTTCAGCGGTAAAAGACAAGAAGGCCATTGAATTGCTCAGAAAGTACGATATTTTATCTATGGCTACTTATGTTGTTGGCTTTGGAGAAGAAAAACTCATTGATTTTTACAACAGTTTCAGGCAACTGCTGGCCTACGATCCCGACCAGGTTCAGTTACTCTATGTAACGCCTCACCAATGGACTCCCTACTTTAAAGAAGTAGAATCCAAGAATATTATTTTGGATGATCAATCGCTTTGGGACTATAAACACCAGGTTTTAGAAACTCCTTATGTAAAACCCTGGAAGGTTATTCTCCTGGTCAAACTTATGGAAGTACTCATGCAAATAAGACCAAAGGCCATTGGAAGATGGCTTTTTCATCGCGATCGAAGGCTTCGAAAGGCGATGTTCTGGTACAACAACATTGGGAAACGGGTCTGGTTTTTCGAACTCTATCAATTCTTCTTCGTCAATAAACGTTTAACCAATCCCAAATCAATAAAAGAGATGTGGAGCTAAACAGAGTCAACCAATATTCATAAAAAAGGCCGCCATAGGCAGCCTTTCTATTATTAGTGTTTTTTCGAAGACTA
>CEQS01074305.1_pt1 | contig 13445 bp, 5 predicted proteins | sample 530981 | NCBI WGS metagenome assembly CEQS01 (sample SAMEA2621176, study PRJEB7988) | marine metagenome | biome: marine biome (ENVO:00000447); feature: mesopelagic zone (ENVO:00000213); material: "saline water (ENVO:00002010), including plankton (ENVO:xxxxxxxx)" | depth 800 m
ATCGCACCTGTGCCGCTAAATCAATACGTTCCGATTCAGATCGACTCGAAATCTGGCAAAGCCATCACTCAGTACGAAATGCATTCTGTGGGTGAAGACGGGGTCGGTCTTTTGAAGTTCGACTTCCTAGGAATCAAAAACCTCGCTATTTTAGCTGACGCTGTAAAGCGGGTAAAGAAAATCCATGATGTCGATGTCGACATCGAAAATATTCCCCTGGATGATGAAAAGACTTTCAAGATCCTGGCGGCTGGAGAAACAATGGGACTCTTCCAGCTCAACGGATCTGGAATGACAGCCTTTCTGAAGCAACTAAAGCCGACCACTATCTACGACATCAACGCGATGGTAGCTCTTTATCGCCCAGGGCCAATGGAATCCATTCCTCAGTATATTGAACGCAAGCACAACCCATCTCTAGTGCAGTACCTTGATCCACGTATGGAAGAAATCCTGGAGCGTTCATACGGTGTGATTACCTATCAGGACGACGTAATGATGACATCAATCAAACTAGCTGGTTACTCTTGGCTTGAGGCTGACAAACTTCGTAAGGCGATGGGTAAGAAGATTCCTGAAGTAATGGCCGCCGAGAAAGACAAACTTTTCCAAGGTCTCATCGACAACGGTATGAGCGAACAAAAAGCGGAACAGCTCTGGAAGCTGATCGAACCGTTTGCCGCCTACGGATTCAACAAAGCTCACGCTGCCTCATATGGTCGTGTTGCCTATCAGACAGCCTATATGAAGGCTAATTTCCCACTTGAGTACATGTCCGCTGTGCTCACAGCCGACTCTGGAGATACTGAGAAAATCTCTGAAATTATCCACGAGTGTGAACGGATGGAAATCGAAGTGCTACCCCCAGACATCAATGAATCTTTTGCTGACTTCTCTGTAGTACCCGGTAAAAACCAGATTCGGTTTGGGCTCACTACTATCAAAAACTTTGGCGCTGGTATTACCGAAATAATTGTAGAAGAAAGAAAAGCAAACGGACCATACATTTCCCTGCAAGATGTTCTCACCCGCATCCACGACCGTAATTTAAATAAAAAATCTCTAGAAGCTTTGATCTGTTCTGGTGCTTTCGACACCTTTGAACGACGTGGTCAACTACATGCCAACCTAGACAATCTTTTGGCCTTCAATCGCGAACATGTGGCCGGCAAAGAAGCGAATCAAGATTCACTCTTTGCCGACCTATCTGAGGTTAGTGAGTTAAAACTCGAACCAGCCGAACCGTTACCTATTGCCCAGAAATTAATTTGGGAAAAAGAGTTGCTCGGTGTTTACGTGTCTGGTCACCCACTCGACCAGTTCGAGGAAGAGCTTAAAAAACGCACACCTCTATCCAGTGTTAAAAGCGATGGTCGACAAGGCATCCCTGTCGTCACCGCCGGAATGATTGAAACCGTTCGCGAACTCCTTACTAAAAAGGGCGACAAGATGGCCTTCGTACAAATAGTCAGCAAGGACGAAAGTATGGAAATGGTCACCTTTCCGGAAGTTTTTCAGAACCATCGCGACCTCCTTGAGCCCGGCGTCTGTATCGCAGTAAAAGGTAAACTTAATATTAGAAACGACGAACCTTCTATACTAGTAGACCGCATAAAACGCCTCGGCGGAGAAAACAGAACTGAAGCATCAGTTGACAGTACTGATGAGACTGCCTAAAGTGTCTTTAGGTGAACTAACGAGGATTGATGTCATGATGAGAATGACACTTGGCGACATCGTGCGTAATGTCGATTTTGAACTGGAAGTAGGGCAAGTCGGCGCCTGGAGTGCGCCAGTAGCGGCCATTGCGCAGATTGCTGGACACGACGAAATGTATGAAGGTGATCCGCTCAACGTCTGCGCAACTGCGTTCGAGGGACTGGGTACTGAATGGAAAGACTGGAAACCCTCTCAAACGGCGTTTATCCCCCACTACGGTACCATCGCCCATTTTGCCCATCGCCTTGAAAAGGATTGGTTCGAAGTCGGCGACATCGGTGCTTTCCGGATCAGCGTTTTTATTTGGATTGGTCAACAGGTCAAGCTTCTCCGCATTTGCCAGGCTGGCACAGCTTCGGAGGAAGATCAAGAGAATGCCAAGAAACTTCTTTCCGTCTGGGCCGACCTTCTGCGCGAAGCAGTGCGTGGCAAAAGAGGACTTGTGAGAACAACCGCCTAACGGCGGTTTTTTGAATGAGCAAACGAGCGTAGCGACTACAAGGTGAATCGATTTTCAAAGTCAAGAGAGGGTGCCCTGGGGTATTGTGAATTTACTTCTCAATCTCCTCCTCCCCTAGAGGAGATTGCTAGAAGCGGTAGAAGATTATATTAGTAGAATCTGCTGGCGGCGAGCTGTAAGCCCTTGACACGCCTTAACCACTAACGCTACTATACTCACACAGGGATTGCGATGCTTACCAACCATCGGAACATCTCGGGAGCTCACTCCCCTAACCTGTTAATGAAGTGCTGTCCTGGTATACTAGAACAGAAACTCGGTGGAACCGCGACCAAGATCGTCCGAGTAGTTACGCAAACTTTGTGTACCTACTCGGACGTTTTTTATTTATTAACCCAATAACAACGAGCAAACCTTGCCTTATCAGACTCAACGGCTTCGCCTACAGTAGTCGGCTGCAGATGTTTCCCTAGATAATGCAAGGTCCGCTCGTTCAAGTCGCATGACATTACTGTATAGAGAAGCATCTGCAGCGCGTTAGCGCGAAGCCGCTGAATCTTACAGTAATCCATGCAGACGATATAGCTTAATTATGGACAATCAACTTGAACACAAACGGCACACTCTCGCTCACCTTTTGGCCGCAGTTGTAATTGAAAAATACCCCCACGCCAAGCTCACTCTTGGCCCAGCCATAGACAACGGTTTTTACTACGACATCGATTTTTCTGGTGGTGATGCGGTTGGAGATGACGACCTTAAAGACCTCCAAAAGAGCATGAAGAAGCTCATCAATAAGTGGACTGAGTTTACCCACGAAGAGGTGTCTGCTGATAAAGCTAGGGAGGTGTTCTCTGGAAACGAATTTAAAATCGAACTAATCAACGAAATTGAGGAGAAAGGGGAACAAATCACCCTCTACACCTGTGGCGGTTTTACTGATCTCTGCCGCGGTGGCCACGTCGAAAATCCAGCGAAAGAAATTGCGACTGATGCTTTTAAACTAGACAAAGTCGCTGGAGCTTACTGGCGTGGTGATGAGAAAAACCCAATGCTTACTCGTATATACGGCCTGGCCTTTGATACCAAGGAAGAACTTGAGGCTTATGAAAAACAAATCGAAGAAGCCAGGAAGCGTGACCATCGTAAAGTCGGCAAAGAACAAGACCTCTTCACTTTCTCAGAATTGGTCGGACCAGGCTTACCACTTTGGACGCCAAAAGGAACCATCGTGCGCACTCTGCTCGACGAATACATATGGAAACTACGTGAGAAACATGGCTATCAACGCGTCACTATCCCTCACATTACTAAAAAGGATCTTTATGAAACTTCTGGACACTGGCAGAAGTTTGGCGACGAACTCTTCCGTATCAAAACTCGCGAAGGTAAGGAGTATGCGCTCAAGCCAATGAACTGTCCGCACCATACCCAGATCTTCGACCGCAAGCCGCATAGTTACCGCGAAATGCCGCAACGCTACGCCGAAACCACCATGGTGTACCGGGACGAACAGTCTGGCGAATTAGGCGGCCTCACTCGAGTACTCTCGATCACCCAAGACGACTCGCATGTATTCTGTCGCTATAATCAAGTAAAGGAAGAATTCTTCCGTATCTGGGATATTGTAGACACCTTCTACGGCGCCTTTGGTTTTGACGAAATGCGCGTTCGACTTTCCTTTCACGATCCAGAAGAAATGGATAAACACCTTGGCGACCGAGTCATTTGGGAGCAGGCTGAAAATTCCCTACGCGAAATCGCTGAAGAAAGAAAGGCCGACTACTTTGAGGCCAAGGGTGAAGCTGCTCTCTACGGACCAAAGCTAGATTTCATGGCCAAGGACTCACTTGGTCGCGAACACCAAGTAGCTACCATCCAGCTCGACATGAACTTACCAGAACAGTTTGATCTGACCTGCACTAACGAGACTGGCGAGAAGGAGCGGATTGTGATGATCCACTGCGCTATCATGGGCTCAATCGAACGCTTTGCAGCAGTGCTGTTCGAGCACCTCGGTGGCAACTTCCCGCTCTGGCTCTCACCAGTACAGGTGCGGGTTATTCCTGTCGCTGATGCACATAGCGAATACGCCGCCAAAGTACACGAAGAATTGCGTGGCGTTGGTATTCGAGCCGAACTTGACGACAGTAACGAATCTATGGGTAAGAAAATCCGTGCCGCCAAACAAGAGAAACTTCCCTACTTTATCGTTGTTGGTGACAAGGAAGTAGCCGACAAAATGGTTACCCTCGAGGGGCGTTGGGGCGAATCGCAAGAACTACCACTTGATAAAATCGCTAATCACCTCCTGGCTGAAATCGACACCAAGAAAATGTAATACTTGTTACATACATGGAGGTTGACTTGAAAAAAATGTAGCATTTGCTACATTTTTCATAGGTCAGCAAATCAACAGGAGAAGAAATTGAGCACAACCACAGCGATGGAAATTGAGGTTCCCGCCAGCAGTCTACGAGCATTCGCTTCCCGCGGACGCAGCGAATGCTTCACTTGCCCCGCCGGAACAGAAAGCGGCACCCCTGCCACCATCAAGGGTCAAGTCGACGGAAAAACAGTCAGCCACAAAGGCGTCCTGCGCAGCGCCGGCAATAAGAAACGCTGGAAATTCACCCTCCACAAATCGTAACAGCAGACCCACTGCTGTTTTTTTGAATGAGCAAACGTGGCCGTAGACCGACTATTGCGAATTTTGCTGGAAAGTAATGAGCTGGCGAATATATTTTCTGTATGCAGAGCAACAGTGGGCGCCTCAGCAGATTCGACCTGCCTAGGGAGAATCTGCTGGCGGCGAGCTGTAAAGCGACTCTGGAAACCAGCCTTATTTAGAAAGCTATCTCCTCCTATCCCAGAGTAGATTGCTAGAAGCGATAGAATGTCTACCTATATAAACAACGGCGAGTTCAGAGAAAATTGGATGATTTGTTTAGCAACAAGCTAGAAAATTGAAAGCTATCAACCCCGACTGCGTAATAATAATCAGAATGCACCAGAAAAGCCGTCTCCAAACGGAGGCGGCTTTTCTGGTGTTTATAAGGAGGGTTCTTTTATTAAGCGACCTCCTTGACAGCCTTCATGATTGCCATCTTCACAGCAGATGCTTCATCAGTATAAGTACCGTCGAGAGCGCCAGTAAGGGCAGCGATCATACTCTTGATCTTTTCGTCTGAAAGATCCTTGGTTTCAGAAATAAGCATTTCTGAAACTGCTACGTCGTTACCACGACGCTTACGATAAACCGCATCCAGATCAGCAGCCGCATCAGCGAGAGCAAACATCGGTCGGTTACCGATCATGTCGTAAGCGGCCACTACATTACCAGTCACAATCGCTTCCGCTAGAGAACCTGTTCCTTCCGGCACAGTGGCTGGAATAAACGGTTCGCTATCAGAAGAAGCTTCGTTAGCTTGGCAAACATCACACAGATTTCGCATCCGAGCTTCGTTGATTACAATCCAACCATCTTCAAGTGGGTAGTTCTTCTTAGCTTCAACGATCACAGCATCAAGAGCCCCTTCACGTTCTGCTTCGTCGCTAGTAGTACTAACGAAGTGTCGGACAGCATCGCTAGAAAGTAGCGCTTTCTGCTCATGAGCTCGGTTTTCAATAGTAGTAACAATGGCGTCATCTACTTGGTGTGGATTTACTTCGTTCTCGTAACCAACCGTTACCGTTCCGGTTGGAAGATTAGTCGGTGCAGCCTTAGCAGTTGCTTCCATTCCAGCCGTCGCAGCAGCAAACAGGTCAGGACGAGTCTCAGTTGCTCTTTCCATCGCTACAGCATTTGGATTAACGGGAGCATCAGTTACCGGAACTTCACCTCTGTTACGAGCTACTAGTAAGTAAGTTACGTACAGTGCCCAAGCTACAAGAAGAGCGTAGAAGGTAAGAGTCAGGAATGGACCAGCTTCAAAACCAGTGTATGGAACCTGACTAAGCGAGATACCGGCCACCAACGGTTGTTGGTCTCGAGTTTGCAGAACAACAATATCATCCTCCATCTCTACTTCTACAGAACACTCACGATCACGACTTCCTCGTTCAGCTACCAAGGTGTATTCTGTGTCTCGAGTCGGCTTTATAGTAATAGAACCGTCATAGTAATCCTCCTTTTCATCGCTCAGATAATCTTCGGTAGTAAATAGTACCTTGCCGCTATCATCAGTTAGTTTTACTTCTCGAGCGCGACTTGTATCCCAAGTAAGGGTGATTTCCTCACCAGACTTGATTTTCTTATCAGAGATATCAAGGTCACAACGTGGTGACGAACTTCCACCGCCACCGCCACCACTTGACACCTCAACCTCTAGCGGACACTCAATAGAAGTATTGCCCTTAGTTGCGGTTAGTACGTAGGTAGTATCTGTAGATGGAGAAACTTCCTCTGAACCAGAGAAGCTCGTTGCGTTGATACCACTAATTGAAACTGAGTCAGCTTCTGTCACGTTCCAATTTAGGGTAATGTCTTCACCACGATCAATGTCAGTATCTGAAGCGCTAAATGTTACATTACCACCACAAGTAAATGGTACTGGGTCAGCGACTGCTACTGGAGCCTGACAGCTTACTTCGTGGCCATTGTCATCAGTTGCAGTAAGAATAAAGTTAGTTCCTTCAGTTACATTAACTGAGGTAGTTCCAACTAGTGCTACTGAACCAACATTTGGAGCGATGGTCACAGTCGCAGCTTTTGCGGTAGACCAGCCAAGAGTTACGTCGCCACCACCATATGGTAGTGAGTCAGGTGTAGCTGTAAAGTATTCACATACTGGCACTTCATCTTTAGACACTTTGACTGGCACTTCACATTCAACAGTCTTCTGATCAGCCCCTATAGCAGTAAGCTTGTAGACAATGTCAGCCAGCGGGGTTACATCGATTGAACCATCAATCGCTACTGAACCGATACCGTTGTTAATGAACACATCGATAGCGTTAGTAGTTTCCCAAGCTAGAGTTGAGCTTGCACCCACCATGATAGTTCCTGGGGTAGCAGTGAATAAGTCACAAGACGGAGCTGGTTCTTCTTCTACAGTAATAGTAATCGGACAGTGAACATAGTCGTCAACTCCCCATTCACCTGTATAGGTATAAGTGGTTGTTACTTCTGGAGAAACTGAAATTGAACCATTTACTGCAACCGCACCGATCCCTTGATCAAGGGTAGCAGCGTACACTTCGTCAGCATTCCAAATAAGAGTTGAGGATTCCCCTTTTTTAATCACTAACGGCGATCCGCTAATTTCACACTTGGGTGTAGGATCTTCTGGAACCTCATCAATCGCGGCACAGATTGGATACAAACTATTAGCTGAGGTGGTGTCAGGGTAAAATGGCTGTGCTGCTCGCACTGCAGTAGCCGCAGACGCCAGTACGTAACCGTCATTTACCATTTCAATTTTCGTGTCTTCAATCACTCGATCCGCAAGGTCACCAATGATTCCTGACTGGCCAACCACAGTATCACCAGACATAAATTCTAGCTGCCACTGTTCATGCGGCTGGGTTGCGTTTACGCGGTTAGTGTAACCATCCCAGGACACTAGTGTGATGTCATATTCTGCTGCATCAAAAGTAATGTTTTGACTTGCAGTAAAAGCTTTGTCGATTCCTTGGTCAGTACGCAACTTGAGACCTTCAAAATTAACAATTGTACGCCCGTCAGATGCCACAAGTGGACACTCAGGCGCTTCTGGCTTTTCACATTTGTTTTCGACTTTGGTTTTTACGATATTGCTGTATGACCAGATTCGGAAGTAATCAAGCTCCTTAGCCGTTGCTTTAGCGCGGTTCTCTACATAGTAGTTACCACACTGTTCCGCTTCATTTACTTTCGTAGTTACAGTAATGCTACCCTGTTCGCCTGGAGTAAGTGTCTGACCATTAAACCAAAGGGTATGCGTATCAGCTTCATAGGCGGACTTGTTAGCATAACCATCACTGATGTTGCTTGAAGTCTCGTGGCTCACATATGTTAGATCGTCAGATAACTCGTCAACAATTCGTACACCTCCTCCAGTACAATCTTTATCGCCAATATTTTTTACATCAATTGTGTAGGTGATTTCTTGTCCCGGTACAGCATTTTCTCTGTTCGCTGTTTTCTTTACCTCCAGCTTACATTCTTTTGGCACCTCTTCTGGAGGGATGCATTCAACGCGGACTTTTTGAACACATACAGATCCGTCATCTGATAGTGCTTTGAGAGTAAATTCAGTGGTTTCTTGGAGATCTTTAATTATCTTAGACCCAGAATCCCCACTCACGTCTTCACCGTTAATTTTAATTGAATTAAAACCCTTTGCGTCCCAATTAAGGGTAATATCTTCTCCGATCGTCACTAGGTTACGACTTGCTTCAAGCGCGCACTCGATAAAACCATCGTCCTTGATAACTACAAATTCACCTGACTTATTTGATTCTGCACGATCAACCTCCTCTTCGCCGCTGAGATAGTCAGGAGTTCCATCGAATTCGATGCTAGGCAATTCAATTTCCGGAAGTTCAAGTTTTGGAGCCTCTGCTACTTCTGGTTCTATCTCAGACCCAGTAACAGCAATCGCAGAAGTGAGCGGCATTGCAAGGGCAATAAATACCAACACAAATACCGCCATTGCACTAGCAATAGTCTTAATTATCTTGTTCATACTAATATTAATGATTATGTTCATAAGATTAATACTCCCACCTACACAAATACGCAAGAGTAACCAAGCCTACGAAGCTTCGTTTTCAAGATCATTATTATCTAGAGAACTGTCGGCAGGCCGACAGGAGAACTGTAATACTATATATATTACACCATAAACACTTATTTGTCAAGGTTTATAGTTTCCGTTCTCCTACCCGTTTAGCCTCTACAATGTACCGATCATCTATACTGCCAAAGCTATTACAAGTAGCCAAGGTCAAAAGTTTTTCGTCCCCAGCAATAGGCACAGTGACGTTTGAGGCCTTGGCCTGGTACACCTTCTCTACTCGATAGGTATATACCGCATCGGCAGAAAAAACTTCAATGGTGTCACCCCAAGCAAGGTTCTGAATACCATTAAAGGCCTGAAAATTACGATTCATTATATTCGGCAGATAGCTTGAGTGGCCAAGGATGAAAACGTTCCCATCCTGAGCCAGGTTAGCCGAATCAGGATGACGGACCGCTCCCTCTAGTAAGGCTGCATCCAGATCAGCGATCGTACGAGAGGTTGGATTGAGGACATTAATACTTTTGTCGAGCTTGGCAATAGAAATAGATACCGGGACTATCGCACCAGAAACTGGGGCTGAGTCACTCATATCACTGGCTGAAGGAATGACTACTGGTAGAGATGTTGGCGAACTAACAGTAGTGGCCGCCATTGCTACCTCAGTGTCATTCGCCACCTCTAAAACTTCTGACTCAGTTTCAGTAGCGTCAGTCACGCCTGTCTGTGCAGTTTCTTCAGTTGGAACAATGTTTTCTTCAGCCGGTGGCTCTGGCAGCAGATCAAGTGCCATAAACACTAGATACGTAATAGTAAACACAAAGAAGAAAGTCACTAGAAAAGTGAACTTACGGCCCCAAATGTTTTCAAAAATATCGTTCATAAAATTTTAGCAATATTATCCTTCCATTATATCATAATTAAATGAAATGTCAATATATACCGCCTCACGTTTTAGTTCTTGGCAGAGTACGAAAATTATCAAGGTTTGTACATTGACAAACATGATTCGCTGTGGTAGCTTTCGCGTCACTATGAATGACGCGTCAAAAAAACAGAAAGATTCTATTATGAAGTCCCTCGCTATCGCTGGCTTCTTGGGAATTATTATCCTTATTGCTTGGTTATCTATACAATTAATACACTTTTTACCAGGCACCTTCTCTTCCCTGGCCTCTCTAGCCGAAGGTATAAATCAGTACCAACAATCGGTAATTGAGACCGAGCGTAATCCAGAAAAAATGACAGTAACTAGCAATCGTACGATTGTGAACGCTGGTGGCGCTGTGGTCGTCTCTTGGGAAACAACCGACACTCCCGGCAGCTATACTTTCGCCTACGACTGTGCTAACGGTGTCGCCGTTGACATGCTTACCGACGAAGGTGAACGCAGCATCGCCTGTAACCGTAACTACAACGTTGGAACTGAGAATAATCTTAATCTTCGGGTAGATTCTGAAAAAGAACGATTCACTGATTTGCGCTACACTGTATCTTTCTTAGCTACAAACGACACAACTCCTCGGGCTGCCGGATCAGCTTTAATCACCGTACATAACAGCGATATTACCGACATCCTAATCGCCGGTAATATTGAAGAAACGGCTACTACTACCGACGCTGAAACGGTAGACGAGGGATCGACGGAAGAAGTGATCGAGGAAGTTACTGAAGCTCCGACCGTGACGCCGACAGAACCAGAAGCTCCGGTATTTGAACAAGAATTTACTTATGAAATTCCCACCTCAAATCCTGATGGAAAAACTGACATAGCTACACGATTCCTTAATATTGGTAAAATTGTTGGCAATACCTTTTTTGCCGGCAGCGTGAAGAAGAACGAACCTGGTGCAATTCAGTTTGAAGTGAAGAACATTGGTGATAAGACATCAAACGACTGGACTTACGAAATTACCTTGCCCGGCGGAACCGTTTACACTTCCCCAACCCAAGCGGCACTTAAACCAAATGAGCGAGCGATTATCACAGTTGGCTTCCCGCAAACAAGTGAAGGAACTCATCTATTTAAAATCGACGTTGCAGTCTCACCTGACCGAAATCCAAACAACAACAAAGTCCGCCAAGTAGCAAACTTTGCTGGGTAACGAAACTTAAAACAAAAGGCCGACTCCTTACGGAGTCGGCTTTTTGTCTATCATCGACCCCTAAACAATCTATATTTTGAGTGAAGTTCGAGGAGTCTAGTTTCGACGCGATCGAGCCGTAATCACTCTACGGTGACCGAGAGTCGAAACGTAACGACAAAGAAATTCGCCAAAATATAGATTGTTTCTTAGATGTCTAAGTTTGCCATCTTGGCATTACTTTGAATTAAATGAAGAAAGGAGCACAACGACTACAAGGTGAATTGATTTTCAAAATCAAGAGAGGGTGCCCTGGGGTATTCTGAATTTAGTTCCGAATCTGGCCCTTTCCTAGGCCAGATTCCTGGAACCCGCACTCTAGATATCTAGATTGGCCATCTTGGCGTTACTTTGGATAAAGCTTTTACGTGAAGACACGTCGGTCCCCATTAGAATATCGAACACTTTATCAGCCATTTCGGCATCTTCAATTTCTACCTGCTTAAGAATTCGATTATCAATGTTCATGGTAGTTTCGGCCAACTCTTCAGCATTCATCTCACCCAAACCTTTGTATCGCTGAATGCGCACCTTGGTTGATTTCTTCGCTGTAGTTTCTTCCACCTCTTCAGTCTCTTCTTCGGAGTCCTCTTCCGGATTCTCTTCCTCAACCTCAACTCCCATATCCTTCAGTACTTCAAACTTCTCATCTTCAGTGTAAGCATAACGAGCGTCTTTCCCTTTCTGGATCTTATATAGCGGTGGTTGTGCAATGTAGATATATCCGCCATCAATAAGCTGCCTAAAGTACCGGAAGAAAAGTGTCAGCAAAAGAGTACGAATGTGCGCTCCGTCTACGTCCGCGTCAGTCGCAATGATGATTTTGTGATAGCGAAGTCGTGATTCATCAAACACATCGCCGATTGCAGTTCCAAGAGCAATTACCAAGTTCTTTATCTGCTCGGAAGCTAACATCTTATCGATACGTGCTCGCTCAACGTTAAGAATCTTGCCTCGCAGTGGCAACACAGCCTGGGTTTTACGATCGCGTCCCATCTTGGCTGAACCTCCCGCCGAGTCTCCCTCTACGATAAACAGTTCAGAGTCTTCGGCTTTCTTACTCTGACAGTCAGCCAGCTTTCCGGGCAAAGACATTCCTTCCAGCGCCCCCTTTCTGAGCACGCTATCTTTAGCGGCTTTAGCAGCCTTACGTGCTTTTACAGCCAAAATAACCTTATTAATCATGGCTTTAGCGTCGTCTGGATTCTCTTCAAGATACATCGCAAAAGACTCTCCAAACACTTGCTCAACCGCCCCGCGAGCCTCAACCGAACCAAGCTTGGCTTTAGTTTGTCCTTCAAACTGAATCTCAGGCATTTTAACTGAAATCACAGCCGTAATTCCTTCGAGCACATCATCACCAGTAAATCCAGTGTCTTTGTCTTTAGCCGAGAAGAAGTTTCCTTTCTTGGCGTAGTTATTGAGAGTTCGAGTTAGCGCCGTCTTAAAACCAGTCACGTGAGTACCGTGCTCTGGATTGTAGATATTGTTTGCAAAAGCGGTAATGCGCGGCGAGATATCATCAACATACTGCAAGGCTACTTCCACCGCCAATACCTCAGGACTGACATCAGTTTTCTCAACGTAGAAAATGTTCTTGTGAATGCTCTTGTGGTGCTTGTTATTAAACGCTACCAAGGAACGCAGTCCACCTTCGAAGTAGAAGTGCTGATGCGGCACCTCTAGATTTTCATCCGATAGATACTGCTTACCTTTAATATCCAGCTTCTTTTGCCCTGCCTCATCTAGATCACGAGCATCCAGAACAGAGATCTTCATCTCCTTAACCAAGTACGCCTGCTGTCGCAAGTGGGTTGTGATACGTTTGAAGTCGAAATTGATTTCCTTGAAAATTTCAGGATCAGCTTGAAAAGTAATAATGGTTCCTTTGTGTTTTGAAGCCCCCACCTTCTTAACCTTAGCCCTAGCCTTACCACGGTTATACTCCTGAATGTAATAGCCACCGTCACGGTGTACTTCAGCGATTACGTGTGTAGAAAGAGCGTTTACCACCGACACACCGACACCATGAAGACCGCCTGATACTTTGTATCCAGACTCATCGCCACCAAACTTACCTCCCGCATGAAGAGTGGTGAGAATAGTTTCAAGGGCAGACTGCCCGGTCTGCTTGTGTTTATCAACCGGAATACCGCGACCATTGTCTACAACTCGAATGTAATTATCTGGCAAAAGCGCAACTTCGACTCTGTTCGCAAAACCACCCATCGCTTCGTCGCGAGAGTTGTCAAACACTTCCCAAATGAGGTGGTGTAGCCCGTCCGGACCAGTGGTTCCAATATACATTCCGGGTCGCTTACGCACTGGCTCGAGTCCTTCAAGAACAGAGATGGATGAGGCGTCGTATCCGGCTTTCTTAGCAGCCTTTTTTGCAGGTTT
>CEQS01071386.1_pt1 | contig 13346 bp, 14 predicted proteins | sample 530981 | NCBI WGS metagenome assembly CEQS01 (sample SAMEA2621176, study PRJEB7988) | marine metagenome | biome: marine biome (ENVO:00000447); feature: mesopelagic zone (ENVO:00000213); material: "saline water (ENVO:00002010), including plankton (ENVO:xxxxxxxx)" | depth 800 m
AACCGAGGTGGATGCACGATTTCGAATTCCGGTAGTACCCATACTAAGCATTCTGTGTTTACCCATCTTCGCTCCTATTTTTGACAAATTCGTTGGTATACAAGATGAATAAGAAGAAAAAAAAACATGCAGATGCCCTCTACCTTTTATTAGCGGGACTATTTATTGCATCTTTGGTTACCTGCAACCTTATCGCTAATAAGTTTGTATCCGTTGACCTAGGATTTAAAACATTTATCATATCAGCAGGAGTTCTTCCCTATCCCATTACTTTTCTTATCACTGACATACTTTCGGAAATCTACGGCAGAAAAAAAACAAGTGCTGTGGTTTACACAGGCCTGGGAGCCTCTGTTTTTGTATTGTTTATTTTATTTCTTGGACACCAGTTTCATGCAATCGAAGGGTCACCGGTTAATGATTCAACTTATGAAGCCGTGTTTGCAAATTCATGGCGAATTGTTGCCTCATCAATGATAGCTTATATAGCAGCGCAACTAATTGATGTTCGTGTATTTCATTTTTGGAAAAAAATAACCAACGGTAAACACCTATGGCTTAGAAACAACGGCTCTACTATTTTTTCTCAATTAATTGACACTACATTGGTTGTGTTTGTACTCTTCATGGGGATAAAATCGACCGAGGAAATTACCGGTTTTATTTTGGATGGGTGGATGTTTAAAGCCTTAATTGCACTATTGGATACTCCCATCTTTTATTTGGCTGTATTTATTCTTCGCAGATATTTTGGGATTAAAGGCACCAATGAATTAAGCTTCTAATAATCCATGCTAATCTCGATTAGTTAACCATTTAACACTAGCTGTTAACCTTTTATAAGTATCGTTTACCATTATTCAAAATGGCTACTTTTGGGCCGTTCAAAAACAATTTAGTACAATGATGAAGTATACTCTGGGAGTTCTCCTATCCTTATTGACTTTAAGCAATACAGCTCAAATTCTTAATCCGGTAAAATGGAGTTATGACTCAAAGCAAATTTCTGAAGATGTTTTTGAACTGAATTTTACTGCAAGCCTGGAGGAACACTGGCATATTTATTCCACCACCCTTTCAGGAGATGAAGGACCTGTTCCCACTTCATTTGATTTTAAACCGGGAGATGGATATGAGTTGATTGATGGTATTAAAGAACCTAAGCCGATAAAAGAATTCGATAAGAATTTTGAAATGAATTTGTTGTTCTTTGATCGCGAAGCAACATTTACCCAGCAAGTAAGACTGTTAAAACCATCCGTTACGGTTACCGGTGAATTAACCTACATGGTGTGTGACGACTCTAAGTGCCTCCCCCCTGATTACATTGATTTCTCCTTTGATCTTACAAAAAAATCAGGTGAATCCAACGAACCGGTGAACGAAGAAAAAACTGAGGCTAAGCCTTCACTGGGAGAAGCCCAGCCGTTAATAGCAAACAACAATAAACCGGAAATTTTCAACCCAGTGAAATGGGATTTTTCTTCAGTGAGAATAAGTGACACCGAGTATGAAATTGTACTTGATGCAACCATTGACAAAGGCTGGCATCTCTACTCCCAAAACTTAGAAAGTCAGGATGGCCCAGTAGCTACTGAGGTAAACCTTTTCAACCCTGACTCAAACTTTGTGCTAATTGGAGATGCGAAAGAAGAAGGAGATTTGATCAAAGAGTATGACAAAAACTTCATGATGGAGTTATCCTTCTATGCCAATGATGTTACGTTCAGACAAAGAATAAAAACAGAAGGCGCTTCAAGTATAAAAGGTGAAGTATACTTCATGGTTTGCGATGATTCCAAATGCCTTCCTCCTGAGGCTATTGAGTTTGAATTGGATCTTTCAAAAAGCGAAATAGCGGCAGAAAATACTTCATCAAATGATGACCCTGAAAAGACTTCTTACTGGCTCATTTTGCTGTACAGTTTTCTTGGCGGTATGGCTGCTTTGCTAACACCTTGTGTGTTTCCAATGATTCCTATGACAGTAAGCTTTTTTACCAAACAAAGTAAAACAAAGGCTGAAGGAGTTAGAAAAGGGGTCACTTATGGACTATCCATTGTTTTTATCTATGTTCTGTGTAGTGTACCCTTCCATTTGTTCGATACGGTTAGCCCTGACATATTTAATGAAATGGCCACCAACCCTTACTTAAACCTGTTCTTTTTTGCCGTCTTCATTGTTTTTGCAGTATCCTTTTTGGGTGCATTCGAACTTACCCTGCCTTCTTCGTGGGTGAATAAGGCAGATGCTAATGCTGACAAGGGAGGCCTTATTGGTATTTTCTTTATGGCTCTAACGCTCATATTGGTTTCATTTTCATGTACCGGCCCCGCTTTGGGTCTGTTATTAGGAAGCGTATTATCGACTACTGGCGGAGCAATGTACCTAACCGTAGGCTTATTGGGCTTTGGACTTGGCCTTGGTCTTCCATTTGGCTTATTTGCAGCCTTCCCAGGTTGGATGAATTCTCTACCTCAATCCGGAGGCTGGCTGAATTCGGTTAAAGTTGTTTTTGGGTTTGTGGAGCTTGCCTTCGCTTTTAAGTTTTTATCGAACGCGGATTTGGTTACCCAAAGTGGCCTTCTTACCAGGGAGTTGTTTATCGCTATCTGGATTGCTATTTCAGCAACATTGACACTTTACCTGCTTGGATTTATTCGCCTTCCGCACGATTCACAGGTTGAGCGACTATCCGTTGGCAGAACACTTTTAGCTACACTAACCTTTACCTTTACTTTGTATTTAGTCCCTGGGCTGTGGGGTGCGCCGTTAAAAATGATTGCAGGATTTCCTCCACCTATGTTCTATTCCGAAAGCCCAAATGGTGTAGGTAAAGCAGAAACCTTTATTGCTTCAGCAGGTAATACAACTCATAGTAAAAAATCTTCTCATGCTTCATGTCCTCATAACCTGAATTGCTTTCACGATTATGAAGAAGGATTGGCATATGCCAAAGAGGTTGGTAAACCGGTAATGCTGGATTTTACCGGATGGGCATGTGTAAATTGTCGTAAAATGGAAGAACAGGTCTGGTCGGAGGCACCGGTATTGAATCGACTCCGGGACGACGTAGTCCTTATTTCATTGTATGTTGATGAAAAGGCCAAACTACCTGAAAATGAACAGTACGTTTCTGAAACTACCGGAAAGAAAATCAAAACGGTTGGCAACAGATGGAGTGAGTTTCAAATTAAGAACTATCAATCCAATACTCAGCCGTATTACATCCTGATAGACCATAACGAAAAACAACTGGTAGAAAGTGCGTCCTACGATCCGGATGTAGAAAAGTTTGTAGATTGGCTTGACCGTGGAGTAGGTAAGTTTAACAAAACCAAGTAATGGATTTCATTCGATCACAATTTTCGGAAGCCCAAAAGATACTAGAAGAGTTTTCAGTAGAAGAAAACTTTGCCTTAATTGATTTGGCAGCCAACCTTATGGTTCAATGCCTAAAAAATGGTGGAAAAATTATCAGCTGTGGAAACGGTGGTTCAATGAGCGACGCCATGCATTTTGCTGAAGAACTGTCGGGTAGGTATCGGGATGATCGGCCAGCTATGGCAGCCCTCTCCATTTCCGACGCAGGGCATCTAACTTGTGTAGCCAATGATTATGGCTATGATTTTGTCTTTTCTCGATTTGTGGAGGCAGTTGGAAATAAAGGAGACATTTTACTTGGAATTAGCACCAGTGGCAATTCGCAAAACGTAATTAACGCAATTTCTGCAGCTAAAGAAAAGGGCATGAGAGTAATTTGCCTAACCGGAAAAGACGGTGGAAAAATTGCTGGTACCTGTGATGTAGAAATTCGAGCCCCAAAATCTGACTATGCAGATCGAGTTCAGGAGATTCACATTAAAGTAATTCATGCTTTAATTGGCCGCATTGAACAAGGAATGGCAAAATAGAACTATCTATTCACTCCTCCCTAAACAGGAATAAGAATTCTAACTTGGTACTTATGTAATCTTATTATTTATTCAAAACAAGTGTAGATCTGGTATGTGATTCATGAGTACCATACAAGTACCCTTCCTTATCTGCCCACTCCACTAGTTCTAAATAAAATGCTTTGGATAAAGCAACCGATGCTTTAGCTAATATCTTCAATTTATCAGAAGGACTAGCTCCAATGTATTCTCCGCTTTCAATTATTTTGGTTCTTTCTTCTTTCCATTTATCTTCGGTACTCTTTCTGTTTTCTTGTATCCAGGGCTTTACTTTGGACTCCCAGTAATCAGGTATAATAACTCTGACCTTACCTGGAATATCGGGATGATGAAGGCTGGGGCCTCTCGGGCCTTCAACATCCACTCCCAATGATTTCAACGATCCTGTAAAACTATGAATTGGAGAAGTTTCAACACCAGTTCCTGAGCTACAATTTAGCGATATAATCTTCCCTCTATAGTCCGGTGGAAGTGCTAGACCCGTACGTCGAGCTAAGACCTTTGGGGCCTCAAGTCCAATTAAATATGGCCATCCATGTCCTACGAAATAAATATTTTCATCAGTCTTTAGCCCTATATAGGTTTCAAGTTCTTTCACATCAGTAATTATATGCTGCCCAGCACCACCATGATCTAACGCCACTTGCAGAGAGGAGGACGTTATCCAGCCAGCATCACCTTTTGCATCTCCTAAAATGTCCTTCTCCCCTGTATTTACTATTAACCGCTGTATAACAAGGTTTGAAGCCGTAAAAGTGGGTTTAACATGACTCATGTTCTGAACAACAGAATTTGTGGCTAAACTTCCCTTTCCAGACTGGGTCGGTGTGGGATTGTCTTTCATGTCAACCCTCAATGCTTTCGCTCCCATTGCATCCGCTTCTTTTTCCAGACTTACATCATCATTTATTTTAACCTTTCCCTTCATTTGTACGGTAGGTGTTACCCTTCCTTGCTTTTGTTGCACCACATGCCAGGCTTCATGAGGCAGATGTTTTTCCTGTCCCGAGGCAATATGAATATTAGTACCTTGAGCATATGCATGAGCTTGTAGCTGAGATGGCTTGTTGGAGTTATAATGCACCTTTACATCGTCCATCGAATAACCGGAGAGGTTTTCTATTCCAGACTTAAGTTTATCCGGAAGTCCGGTCTGGTTTTCTCTTTTCTGAATGGATAAACGTTTTTGCTCAGTGTAAGCACTGGCTAAAGATTGTAGCTGCTTTATTTGCTCGGTTTGTTGACGATTATCTCTAAATTGTGAAACCGAAACTGAAGCACCGTCATTCTTGGAAACACTGTACTTCTGAACAGGAGCTTTTTCTTTTCTATTGCTATACATAGGGTAAATTCAACTGCACATATCAAAGTAATGCATTATTCAATTAAAAATCAACTAGGGAAAACCTTCATTTGATGGTATTAAAGAACAATGGCATTTTATATGCCTTATCACTCTTACTAAATTTTACTTTTGCGTCAAATTTTTCGGCAATGATTAAAGGTAAGAAAGTAGTAGTTGTAATGCCTGCTTACAATGCATCGAAAACCCTTGAAAAAACCTATAACGAAATTGATTTCGATATAGTTGATGATGTCATTTTGGTTGATGATCATAGCCCAGATGACACAAGTGAAGTTGCTCGACGAATTGGAATTAACCACGTGATAAGGCACGAAAAGAATAAAGGCTACGGTGGCAACCAAAAAACCCTATACAACAAGGCCCTGGAAATCGGTGCGGATATAGTGATAATGGTTCATCCGGATTACCAATACACCCCACTACTTATTCCATCCATTGCTCATATTATTGGAAATGATTTATATCCTGCGGTTCTCGCATCCCGAATTTTGGGTAAGGGTGCACTAAAGGGTGGAATGCCTATGTATAAATACGTTGCAAATCGTTTTTTAACCCTTTCTCAAAACCTGTTGATGAATCAGAAACTTTCTGAATATCATTCAGGGTACCGGGCATTTTCGAGAGAGGTTTTGGAAGGTATCAATTATAACATCAATTCGGATGACTTTGTATTTGACAACCAAATGCTGGCTCAAATCTTTTATGCGGGCTTTGAAATTGGTGAAGTTACCTGTCCAACCAAATATTTTGAAGAAGCTTCTTCAATTAACTTTAAAAGAAGTTCGGTATACGGGCTTGGAGTTCTTTGGACCTCCTGGTTATATTTTGTAAATAAACTTGGGTTGGTGAAATCAAAAATATTTCACCAGCGATAAGTTACGTTTCGACCACTTATTTGATTAACTGAAAGCCAACAGCCTCCACGGAGATTATTTCTGGTACTGCTCTTTTTATTGCCTCTTCCACACCAGCCTTAAAAGTCATGTTATTCATTGAACATGAAGTGCAGGCACCTTTCAGTTCCACCTTTGCAATTTTATCAGCAGTAACTTCAAGCAATTCTAAATCGCCACCATCTTCCTTGACAAAAACCTTAATATCTGCCAAGGCATCATTCACTTTATTGAAAAGACTTGTTTGAGTGGAAGTTTGCATAATAAGTGTATTACAAATTTAAAAATTACTACTCATTCAATTTGAGTTCAAGGTTATTAACCATTTCCTCAAAAGCCTTCGACTGAGAGGTATTCTCCTGAAGAATAGTTGGCCTACCAACATCACCACTTTCTCGAATGCTTTGCACCAGTGGAATTTGCCCTAGCAATGAAATGTTCATTTTATCGCTTAATTCTTTAGCTCCATCTTTTCCAAAAATGAAATACTTGTTTTCGGGTAATTCTGCCGGAGTAAACCAACTCATGTTCTCCACCAAACCAATTACCGGAACATTAATGGAATCCAATCCAAACATGTTAATTCCCTTTCGTGCGTCAGCCAGAGCAACTGGTTGTGGTGTACTTACTACTACAACCCCTGTAATTGGAACCGCCTGAACAATGGACAAATGAACATCTCCGGTTCCGGGAGGAAGGTCAATAAACATATAGTCCAATTCTCCCCATTCAACATCAGAAACCATTTGATTCAGTGCTTTGCTTGCCATTGGCCCCCTCCATACAATGGCCTGATCGGTTTCCGCGAAAAACCCAATAGACAAGATTTTGACTCCATAAGACTCAACTGGTACCATTTTATTCTTGCCATCAATCTCTTTCATGCCAGGCTTTTGATCTTCAACGTCAAACATAATTGGAGCCGAAGGCCCATAAATATCCGCATCAATCAAACCAACCTTATAACCTTTCTTGGCCATACCTGCAGCGAAGTTGGCAGTTATGGTAGATTTACCTACACCTCCTTTGCCAGAAGCTATGGCTATTATGTTTTTAACTCCCGGAAGAACTTTTCGATTTTCAGGTGCATCTTTTTTATCCTGATCCAATGCAACCACCTCGGCACGAACTTCTACTTCTGGCGACAACTTCAAATGAATCTGAGTTTCACATGCCTCTTCCATTCGTTTTCTACTATGCATGGCAGGATTGCTAACCTGTACCTTAAAGAAGACCGTATTTCCATCAATGGATATATCTGAAACCAGATCGAGGGAAACAATGTCTTTTTTTAAATCAGGCTCCATCACAAAGGACAAAGCGCGCAGCACATTCTCAGCAGTAATTTCCATGCTGCAAATGTAATTTAGAGTTAGAATAAATAAGAATAAACTAGAGAGAAAGTTCCTCGTTTGGATCCCAAAATATTGTCTCAAAATTGACAACACGATCGTTGATTACGTTGATTCCCTCCAATTGTAAAAGTTCCTCCATTTCATAGGGTGTTTTAAAATGATGTTTCCCGGTTAACATCCCATTTCTGTTAACCACCCGTTGAGCTGGTACGGGCGGATTTTGTCCATGGGCAGCATTCATTGCCCAGCCCACCATTCGAGCTGCTCTGCCAATACTCAAATATTTGGCAATTGCCCCATAAGAAGTCACCCGCCCCGTTGGGATAAGTCTAACTACGTCGTAGACATCATTGAAGAAAGATTCATGCTTATTGTTGCTCATGGCCTAAATTTTAGATAGGTAATCAAATGTCCCTTTTTTGAGAACATTTCTTCGTAATAGGTCTTCAGACTTAATACTTGCTTAAGTTCCGGGCTAAAGTTATCGAGATCAGATTTATATATATCAGCATCAGCCATCAACAAATTATATCCGTTCACCTTAATTACTTCCAGCGTGTTCTTGTGTAAAAAAGCACTGTCGGTTTTTAGGTGAATTACCCCTTCCTCTTTTAAGAATTTCTTATAGCGGCCTACAAAGGTTTTGCTCGTTAATCGCTTTTCCTCCCACTCTTCTTTTTCTTTTGGATCAGGGAAGGTTATCCATACCTGGTCTATCTCGTTTTCTCCAAAAAAAGCATCAATAAAGTCTATTCGTATCCGCAAAAAAGCCACATTTTTTAGGTTATAATCCAAAGCCTCTTTAGCACCAAACCATATTCTTGCACCCTTTATATCAACTCCAATGTAATTAACATCAGGGTGCATTTTACCCAGTCCAACGGAATATTCCCCTTTACCACAACCCAGTTCAAGAACAATTGGATTATCATTTTTAAAAATGTCCTTCCTCCAATTTCCTGCAAGCCTATGCTTACGGACCTTTCCCACTCCTTTATCAAAGAAATCTGAAAGTGGTGGTTGAATAACGTTTGGAAAACTTTCGTTCTCCCTAAAACGAAGCAGCTTTTTCTTCTTGCTCATCCTAGTGCTCTGGGTTCACCGGTTTAATCTCCAATTCTTCGACCATTCCATTGCTGTTTAACGCCATAATTACCCCATTAGCTACGTCAATCGGTTGAACAAATTCGTGGACCGGAGCTTCTAAACCATCCCAACTTGCGGTGTTGGTACTACCGGGAAGAATTGCGGTAACTTTTACGTTGTACGTTCTTAATTCCTCCCTAAGCATTTTAGTATAAGTATACAGGGCCTGTTTGCTAAATGAATAAGAAACAGCATGATTTCTCGATTCCTTGCTTAATACACTACAGATGTTAATAATATGCCCGCTCTTTCGCCTCTTAAACTCCGGTAAAAACGGTTGCGTTAAACGTAAAGCGCTGTAGAAATTAATGTTGAAAAGACTTTTTAAATTCGACTCAGAAAAATTGTCCAGACTATCTTCTTCGTACTTACCTACGTTATTGACCAACACGTCAATATCGCCCCAATAATGAATAAAAGTGTCAGCAAAATTTCTGGTTTCATGCTTTTGTGAAAAATCGGCTGACTTCGTAATTACTTCCAAGTCCGGGTGAAGGGCCTTTATTTCTTTACTCAAATAATCTAATTCTGATAAATTTCTGGCCCCTAATCCCAAATCATAACCTTCTTCTGCCAAAGCCATGGTTATTGCCTTTCCTATTCCTTTTGTTGCTCCAGTTACGATTGCCTTCATTCCTATTTTATTGACATCAAAGAAACAAAAGAAATCTGAGCCCATGCATGAACATTTGGCATAAAGGCTCATATTTTTGGGCCTATGTTTATCAAAGAATAATGAAAGAACTAAATCGGGTTCTTTTTTGTGTGTTGAATTGGGGGCTTGGCCATGCAAGCAGGAGTACACCAATCATTGAGTTTCTATTATCCAGGGGAATACGGGTAGACATTGCCTCCGATGGCGATGCTCTTAAACTTCTTAAAACCCAGTTTCCTACACTATCAGTTTTTGACCTCCCCGCATATGACATTCGTTATTCAAAATCTGCTAAGGCATTGCCTATCAAATTACTTAACCAGGTACCAAAGTTGATTCGTACAATTCGTACTGAAAATAAATTGATCCAAGAAATTATAGCTCAGTATTCTTATGATCTGATTATTTCGGACAACCGTTATGGGTGTTATTCAAAACTTATACCCTCAGTTATAATATCTCACCAATTGAATATACAATCACCCTATGCAAGTGGCTGGATTAATAGAATAAACAAACGAGTACTTTCTAACTTTAATGCAAAGTGGTTGCCAGATATAAATCATCAATTGAGTGGCGATTTGTCTAGGACCAATGATGTAGTGAATGAAATTGGGTGGTTGAGTTCTTATTCTAAAAAAGAAAATCCCAACAAGGATATTGATTATTTAATTGCCTTATCCGGTCCCGAACCGCAACGAGGATTACTTGAGCAAAAATTGCTTTCATTGATCCCTTCTGACAAAAAAATAGTATTGGTTAGAGGCACATCAAAAGCATCCACATCAATTCATAACTTGGAATGCTATGACGTTGCTTCCTTTGAACAGATGAATCAACTCCTCAACCGATGTAAAGTAGTAATTAGCCGCTCTGGCTATAGCAGTTTAATGGATTACATGATGTTGGGTTTAAATGCTATACTCATCCCAACTCCCGGACAAACCGAGCAAGAGCATTTGGCAAAACAAATGAGCAATAATGCTCAGTTTTTAGTTGTAGATCAGAATCAACTTTCTGCTTCTATATTTGATTGGTCTCATGAAGTAGATAACAGGAATCAAAAAAGCCTCGACAACGATGTTAACAAGGCTTTAATGAATGCTTTAAGTAACTTAAACTACTCTATACCATCATAGTAACCGGGTTCTCAACAAACTTCTTAAACGTCTGCAGGAACACTGCGCCACTTGCACCGTCAACAGTTCTGTGATCACAGGTCAAGGTTACCTTCATTACGTTTCCTATTTTCATTTCTCCATCCCTTACTACGGGAACCTGACGAATTGCTCCAATAGCCATAATACAAGATTCCGGAGCATTTAATATGGAAGTAAACTCTTCAATTCCAAACATTCCAAGATTAGAAACGGTGAATGTGTTTCCTTGTAATTCTTCCAACGAAATTTTCTTGTTCTTGGCTTTCACCGCAAAATCTTTTACTTCCTGAGAGATTTCAGATAGATTTTTTTGATCCGTAAACTTCACAACAGGCACCAACAATCCGTCTTCAACTGCCATGGCAACACCAACACTTACATGGTGATTGGTTCTAACGCTATTGGTCTCAGCAATCCATGAACTATTGACATTCGGATGTACTCTTAATGCCGAAGCTACCGCTTTGATTACAATATCGTTAAACGATATCTTAACCGGAGAAACCTCATTCAATTGTTTACGAGCCTCAATGGTATTGTCCATATCCAATTCAATGGTCAGGTAAAAATGGGGTGCGCTAAATTGATTTGCTGTTAAGTTCTTGGCAATTGATTTTCTCATTTGAGAAGCAGGGACATCGGTATATGATTCTGTTCCAACATTTACCGATTTGGCAATTTGAGCAGCCGGAACATAATTATCAATGTCTCTTTTGACAATTCGCCCACCATCTCCAGTACCTTGAACAGTAGAAATTTCAATCCCCTTATCAGCCGCTAATTTCTTAGCTAAAGGTGATGCGATTACTCTACCTGTATTATTGGCAACAGGCGCAGGCTGACTAACTGGCTGACTGACAGCAACAGGTTCCGGTGCAACTGGCCTTGCTGAAGTCGTCGTTGCTGGTTTCTCCTCTGTTTTTGGTTCGGGATCATTCTTAGTGGGTGCCGATTCAGCTTTTAATAATTTCGAAATATCTTCGCCTTTGTCACCCAAAATTGCCAGAATACCATCAACGGGTGCGGCTTCTCCCTTATTAACTCCAATATGCAGAAGGGTACCATCTTGAAACGATTCGAATTCCATAGTGGCCTTATCCGTTTCAATTTCTGCAAGCAAATCGCCAGACTCAACACTGTCTCCAACTTTTTTATGCCATTCAGCAACAACACCTTCTTCCATGGTGTCACTCAACTTGGGCATTCTTACAACCTCAGCCATATCTTAATTTCTTACAAAAGGATAATCTTGTTCAACATAAACGTCTTTATACAATTCATCGGCTTCAGGCATTGGAGACTCTTCAGCAAATTTTACAGATTCTTCAACCAAATCCTTTACCTTCTTTTGAATAACTTCAATTTGTTTTTGAGTCGCATATTTATTTGACTTGATGGTTTCCAATACCTTCTCAATAGGGTCCTTGGACTTCCAATCATTTACCTCATCCTTGGTTCTGTATTTCTGAGGATCCGACATTGAATGACCCTTATAGCGATAAGTTCTTATATCTAACAGAAATGGGCCATTTCCCTTGCGGCAATGGTCGGCTGCCCTTTCAATTGCATCATGCACTGCTTCAACGGTCATCCCATCAACCACCTCGGAAGGCATTTCATAACTATCACCGATTTTAGACATATCAGTTACATTGGTCGTTCGCTCAATGGAAGTTCCCATAGCATAGTTGTTATTCTCAATGATAAAAACAACAGGAATTTTCCAGTTCATTGCCATGTTAAAAGTCTCGTGAAGTGCTCCTTGTCGAGCAGCTCCATCTCCAAACGAACAAAACGTTACATTCTTTGTTCCCTTGTACATTTCTGCAAAAGCAATACCTGCTCCCATTGGAATTTGAGCTCCAACAATTCCATGACCACCCATAAAATTGTGCTCTTTGCTAAAAATGTGCATCGATCCACCCTTACCTTTTGAAGATCCGGTAGCTTTTCCGTACAATTCAGCCATCACGTACTTAGGATGAAGTCCCATGCCGATTGGGTGCGCATGATCCCTATAAGCAGTTATGTGCTTATCTTCTTTTTTACATGCGGAAATTGTTCCTGCAGCAACAGCTTCCTGACCAATATAAAGGTGCAAAAACCCTCCAAATTTCTGTTGAATGTAGAGCTGCCCGCACTTCTCCTCAAATTTCCTCATGAGTAGCATTGACTCATACCATTTGAGGTAATTTGCTTTTGTAAACTTCGATTTCTTCGCCATCTAATTTTCCAATAAGGGGTCGCAAATTTATACAAATTGGTTGTTGGAATATTCGTAAATTATCGGAAAGGAATTCGGCTTACAATAACCGGAATCGCATGGGCAACAATGACTCAATTCCTTTAGCTAATATCACCCTGGATTCTCCAGCCATATACAGGTCGATCTTCATCCCAGCCAAATCTTCATACTCAGAAATAACTTGTCGGCAGGCACCACAGGGAGCAACAGGGTCAACCGCTTTTTCACCTCCTTTTGAACCATAAACCACTACAGCTTTAACGGGTACATTGGGGTATTTTGAATTCGCAGAGAACAAGGCAACCCTTTCGGCGCATAGTCCTGAAGGATAGGCGCTGTTTTCCTGATTACTTCCAGTTATAATTTCACCGTTTTCAAGCAATACAGAAGAGCCAACCTTAAAGTTAGAATATGGAGCATAAGCCGTTTGACTCACCTCCTTGGATAAGTATATCATTTTTTGAATTGATTCTGGTAATTCTTCGATGGAATCAAATTCTGTAATCTCCGAAGCTATTTTCAGTTTTCTAAAAGCCACTATTTATCTTTATACACAAGGGCCACAGCAAA
>CEQS01163038.1_pt1 | contig 13254 bp, 12 predicted proteins | sample 530981 | NCBI WGS metagenome assembly CEQS01 (sample SAMEA2621176, study PRJEB7988) | marine metagenome | biome: marine biome (ENVO:00000447); feature: mesopelagic zone (ENVO:00000213); material: "saline water (ENVO:00002010), including plankton (ENVO:xxxxxxxx)" | depth 800 m
AGCTGTGATATAACTCTGACCTATCATAAATACCGCAACCAATTAAGTTGTCATTATTGTGGATACGCCATTCCAGTTCCCAATGAATGTGGAAAATGCGGTTCATCGAAATTGAGGTTAGCAGGGTTTGGAACAGAGAAAGTAGAAGAAGATTTGGAAATTTTCTTTCCTGATGCTACTGTAGTTAGAATGGATTTGGATACAACAAGGAATAAAAATTCCTACCAACGAATTATTCAGGATTTCGAGGATAGAGAAATCGATATTTTGGTTGGGACACAAATGATATCCAAGGGATTGGATTTTGAAAACGTAAGTTTGGTAGGTATTTTAAGTGCCGATAGTATGCTTAGCTACCCGGACTTTAGAGCTTTTGAAAGATCATACCAGCTAATGACTCAGGTAGCGGGAAGAGCAGGCCGAAAAAAGCAAAAAGGCCATGTAATTATACAGGCTTTCGAACCAAATCATTTCATCGTTAATAAAGTGGTAGAAGGGGACTATGACGGAATGGTAAACAATCAATTGATTCATAGGAAACAATTTGATTACCCTCCATATAGCCGAATGATAAAAATTACGCTAAAACACAAAAACCAGTCGATCGTTAAAAATGGAAGCCAGAATCTGGCGTTTGTTCTAAGGAAAATACTTGGGAATAGGGTACTGGGACCGGAAACTCCAGCAATTTCACGAATAAGGAATTTTTACCTGGAAAACCTAATTATTAAACTTCCTCGATCCGGATCGAATTCCAAAATGAAGGAAAATATTGCAGAAGTTTTGGATGACTTTTCCAACCAAAAGCAATTTAAATCGTTAAGAATCGTACTGGATGTGGACCCAATTTAACCTGCGATTGACTGAATTTCGTTAAATTGCGCTGCGATCTACCATTTGATGAATAAGCTATTAGTATTATTAATATCGTTAGCGATTCTTGGGAATCTTAGTGCTCAAAAAAAGCATAAACCAAAATTCAAGAGCCGATACACTCAAAAGAATTGGGATAACTATAGGCATGAAATAGAGTTTGGTGTCGGAGTGACTAATTACCTTGGAGATTTAGGAGGTAATGACGGTAAGGCGGCTCAGTTTTCTCCAAAAGATGTGGAGATTAGTCAATCCAGGTACGGCTTTATGCTCGCCTATCGCTACAATTTGAATAGAAGCTTTGCAGTTCGACCCCAGCTCTTTTACGGAAAAGTATCGGGTAGTGATCAACTGACAAAAAACCCCGAAAGAAATTATCGAAACCTGGCGTTTTCCTCCACTCTTATTGAGTTCTTGGTTATGGGAGAGTATCATTTACTTAGGGCCGACCGTGGTCATCGTTTCTATCGAAAGGGGGTTATAGGTAAACCGGGTAAGCGAATTTCGTTATCGGTTCACCTGGGGGCAGGCTTTTTCTATTACAACCCCAAGTATGGAGGGGTTGAATTACGTCCTTTAAGTACAGAGGGACAAGGTCTTGAAGGCGGCCCAAAACCCTACAAGAAAATGGCTTTGGCTTTTCCCTGGGGATTTAGTGCAGGTTATCAGTTATCTAAAACCCTGAGAGCGGGCTTTGACTTCACCTATCGATTTACAAATACCGACTATATTGATGATGTTGGAGGGACCTACTACAATAAAGAAAAAATTAGATCGGAGAAAGGAGACTTGGCAGCGGAAATGTCTAACAGGAGTGATGGTTCAAGTCCCGGTAATACCCTTCCCGGATCACCTAGAGGGGGCAATAAAGGCAACGATAGCTATTTTATGTTGTCGGCAATTGTAACATATACGCCAGTTGTGCGTTCTCATGGTATTCATAAACGAAGAAAGAGGGCTAAATTTTAAACGCTTAATTTTACTTCATGGAATTGAGTTCACTGCTCAACAACTATAAACTATTTTGAAACGGGTTTCGATAATATTTCTATTTGTCTTTGTGGTCAGTATTGATGCAATGAGTCAATATTACGATAAGGCCAATATGTGGCGAAAAAGCCGTAATGAAGTGTTATTGGGAGTTGGCGTTGGAAATTACCTCGGAGAATTAGGAGGGGGTAGTGGTGGTGGACGAAAATGGCTATTGGACATGGAGTGGAGTCAAATGAAGTTCTCCTGGCAGATGGGCTATCGTTACAACATGAGCTATAGACTGGCAACTCGATTTAATTTTGCATGGGTAAAGGTTGCTGGAAACGACCAATTAACAACTAACCCCCAAAGGAATTATAGAAATTTGTCCTTCAAGTCGGATATTTTTGAATTGTCATTGTTAATTGATTACTACATTTTTAGGGCTAAGCCAGGTCACGTATATCACATAAAAGGCGCGAAAGGACACAAAGGAATGCCCTTCGATGTTATAGCATTTGTTGGTGTTGGAGGTTTTTATTTTAGGTCGAAGTCCGACGGTGTTGCACTACGGCAATTGAGCACCGAAGGTCAGGGACTGGAAGGTGGGGCCAAAAAGTATTCTCCTATTTCAGTAAGTTTCCCATTTGGGTTATCGTTTAACTATGTTTATTACAAAAACGTAAAATTTGGACTAGATTTTTCTTATCGATTTACATTAACGGATTACATTGACGATGCCAGTACGGTGTACTATGACAACGACAAGTTACGCTCAGAAAAAGGTGAATTGAGCGCAGAAATGGCTGATAAGTCTGATGGAAGCATGCCTGGTAATACCATGGCCGGTTCTCCAAGGGGTAACCCGAAGAATAAAGATCATTACTTTACCGCTTTGTTCACGGTTACTTATAACTTATCCGCTTTAAAGAAAAAGGTTTACCGTCCCGGAGGGAAACATTCCTTCAATAAAAAGAGAAACAAAGCAAGGTTCTAGGCCTACCTGTTTTTCGACCGACCGCTCTTTCTTTCATTTCTTTTCAGTTCCTGTTCTTTAGGATCAACGTGAAAGAAATACCTTAAATCCAAGGTAAGGTAATTGCCGTTGGCAATGTTCAGCATTAGTAAGGGTCTAGAGTTGGGGTCATTTGCATCATATTCGTATTGCATTAAAAACCCATACATATCTCCAAACGTTCTGTGGTAGGTGCCGCCAATATAAAATGCACCAGCTTTTTCAGTACGCCATTCCCAACCTATATTGGCTGTTAGTGCGCCAATGATCCAGTCTTTTCGTTTTCCCTCCATAAGCACGCGGTTATCTTCACTTAATACGGCAACATTACTGGGTAAAATATCAGCAACAAAACCAAATGAGGCATCCATAAAAATTTGCTTGCTCAATTGAACATATACCAGCCCCTGAAGAGGAATCTCATAGCCAATCACCCCATAATCCTGACTAAATGAATAGTTTTTTGAAGGATCCTTTACGTCCAAATTAAAATTACGCTTCGTAAAACCAATTCCGGTTTCCACTGCGAGCATTTTTGTGAAATTGTGCCGGATAACCATACCTGCGTTATATCCAAAAAGCTTGGTAGTTGTATATTCTATGTTATTTTCAACTTGTTGGGGATCACCTTCGTTAATTAAACTTCCGGCAATCATGGGTTTATAGGTAATACCAAAGGAAGTCAGGTTTTTCTGTGCCAGGCAACTATAGGTTGCAGCGAGAAGAAGTAAGACAAGTACGTGTTTATAAATAAGATTCATTGTCTGGGCGGCTAAATTATATAATTGAACTCTAGCTGTACATTTGTTTGTGTAATTGGATGCATTTAATGGATGACGCATAACCGGGTTTATTATTATACTAAACAATGAATTAGGTAACACGAGTGGGTTTAACGGTTTATAAATCATCGGCAGGATCTGGTAAAACGTTTACCCTGGTTAAGGAGTATCTAAAAATTGCTCTCAAACAGGCCAGGGGTTCTGGCATTAAATCTATACTGGCACTAACCTTTACCAACAAGGCAGCTCTGGAAATGAGGAAAAGAATCGTAAAGTACCTCTACGAACTCTGCGACGAAAACCTTCGGCAGGAAAGCAATATGTATGAGTTGTTGCTTCACGATAAAGAGTTGGGGTACGACCATACTGAATTGATTGATAGGGCCAAACAACTTTTGCATCAATTGCTTCATCAGTACTCTTTGTTTTCGGTAAGCACCATAGATCGATTTAGCCATGGAATAATTCGTACTTTTTCCAACGAGCTGGGTCTTACCAATGATTTTGAGATTGACCTTGAAGTAGAAGAATTGCTTCGCGATGCCATTGAAAACCTGATAGGTAGGGCGGGCCATGATTCGGAATTGACCGATTTTTTAACCCGTTTCTCGCTGGATCGTATTGAGAACGATCAATCCTGGAGAATTGAGGACGAAATTTTTAATTCGAGCAGGTTTATTGCCTATGAAAATGCCGATGAATACCTAGAACCACTTTCCAAACTTAGTCTGACAGAATTAAGCCAGATTCAAAAGCAACTACGAAAAAAGGTTAGGCATTTTGAGAAAACGCTTCTTGAACTGGGGCAACAAGGATTAGATCTTATTTCTGCCAATAACCTGCAGGTTAAGGATTTTTACTTTGGAAGTACCGGTGGTTTACCCTCTTACTTTAGCAAACTGAATAAGGTTTCGTATTCAAAACTGGAAGGAGCAAGGTTATTAAAAACAGTAGAGGAAGACGTATGGTATACGGATAAGGCAGAAGACTCGATCAAAACAAAAATTGACTCGATTAAAGATCAGTTGCTCAATATCTATACGCAAACCAAAGGAGTATTCGAAACTGATTATCCAGGTTATGTTTTGGAAAAAGCCGTGTTGAAGAATTTTTATGCTACTGCTTTAATCAACGAGGTTTACCGGGAGTTTGAACGTTTGAAGGTTGAACGAAATATACTCCCCATATCTGATTTTAATAAACTTATTGGAGACATTGTAAACGACCAGGAAGCACCATTCATTTATGAACGAATTGGAAATCACTACACCAATTTCTTGATTGATGAATTTCAGGATACTTCTCGATTGCAGTGGAAGAACCTTATGCCATTGGCTGAAAACAGCCTGGCTACCAATCAAAATAACCTGGTGGTTGGTGATGGAAAACAAGCCATATACAGGTGGAGGGGAGGTGAAGTTGAGCAGTTTGTTAAACTTCCATTTGTACGAGGTGCAGCAGACAACGAAATTCTTCAGCAACGGATAAGTTTTATAAAGGAGTTTGTACAAGAGCAATTCTTAACCGTTAATTATCGAAGCAAGAGAAACATTGTTCAATTCAATAACCGGTTATTTTCCACTATTGCAAGCGAAAAAGGAGAGCTTATTCAGTTTATATACAAAGGAATAGAGCAAGAGTTTTTATCGAATAATACGGGTGGTTATGTTGAAGTAAGGGTTAAAGATGAGTCAATAAAGGATGATGAGACCTTTGATGAATTTAACCTAAAGGAGACTATTCAGGCGATTTATGGAGCCAGAGAACAAGGTTATAATTTTGGTGATATAGCCATACTCTGTCGTCGAAATCCCAGCCTAATTTATTTGGCCGATAAACTGGCAGAAGAGGGAATTCCGATAGTGAGTTCAGAAGCGTTGTTGATTGATAAAAGTCCCGGTGTTCGGTTGTTAAATACTTACCTGAAGTTGATCCTGGATCCAAACGACAAGCACGAACAATTACGTTTTTTATTCTTATTGAAAAGAGTCCGTGGAATCGATGGAGATCCGTTTCCGTTGGCACAATCGGTAATGAAAAATCCGAGTCGGGAAAACCTGGAACTAATAACATCATCACTTGGGTATTCCATTTCTTTCAACTTTCTGGGAAATGATGCCTATGAGTTAATTGAGCAAGGAATTGTACAATTAAAAATGAATAGTAAGTCCGATGAGTACCTACTGGCTTATCTGAATATTGCACATGAATATTTCCAAAAAAATACGGTTTCACTTTCCGGGTTTCTTGTCCATTTCGAAGAAAATCGGAGGAAGTTTAGTTTGGATTTGCCTGATGGAATAGATGCGGTAAAACTGCTTACTATTCACAAGGCCAAGGGCCTGGAGTTTCCGGTGGTGATATTCCCATTTGCCAATTACATGTATGGATTTAGGCAAAGCATGTGGTTGAAATTGGACGGTGATATAGAAGGACTTCCCAGCTTTCTGGTCAACAAAAACAAAGAGATTAATTCTACCCGCTTTGCAGACCAGGCCAGAGAAGAGGACGAGCATGTAATGCTTGATGAACTAAACATTTTATACGTTGTATGTACCCGTGCGATAGACCAGTTGCACATTTTTACCAGCAGTGGAGGGCGCAAGAATTTTAGCAGGCTTTTTCTTCCTACATTGCGAAATATGGAAGGATGGACTACTGATGATACTTTTAAACTGGGGAATAAAGAGGCCGTAATAAAAAAGACGAATAGTAAGGGATTAAGACAGGAAAACAATTTGCCAGGTATGTTTAGTTTTCCGGAGTTAGGTAGGTTCAACTACCTCTACCCTCAAAACGAAGGAGCACTCAACGGAGAAAGCCCAGGAATTTTAGGAGATTGTGTGCGCTATACACTGGCAAATATTATTGGAATAAAAGATATAGAATCAGCCATTGAGAGGTCGGTGTTTAAGTTTCAACTTGACTCCACAACAAGCGAATTACTTTCCGGAAAAATTAATGAACTGATAAGTAATCCTACCATTCGATCGTTTTTTGAAGCCGAAGATGCAAAAACAGAGGTTGAGTTTATTGGCGCCAACGGAACAGTGATTCGGCCAGATAGGTTGGTTACGTTGAATGGTCAACGTATTGTTATTGAATACGAGACTGGAGAACCTTCGGAAGATCATAAGGCGCGGTTGCAGGATTATCATGCAATAATTTCTTCCGTTTATAATGAACCGATTAATGCCTACCTGGTCTATGCTGAAAATATTGAATTAATTCAAGTTGTATGACCTTTGAAATAAAGCATTGGGACGAACTTTCAAAAGATGAGCTTTACGACATCATTCAGCTTAGAATTGAGGTTTTTGTTATAGAACAAGATTGCCCCTATCAGGAGTGCGATGGAACAGACCGGGTAGCTTTTCATCTATTGATTCAACAGAATGAAGAACTCATCGGTACAGCACGAATTATCCCAAAGGAAGGAGACCGGGTAGCACTTGGAAGAATTGTAATTAAGAAGAAAAACCGAATGGAAGGCATTGGAAAAAGGCTGATGAAATCGTGCCTGGAATACACTAGGGAGGTATTGCATGCAAAACGGGTCACCATGTCAGCCCAAACTTATCTGATCAAGTTTTATTCTGAATTTGGATTTGAAACCCGAGGAGAAGAATACCTCGAGGATGACCTTCCGCATATAGCCATGGAGTTAACCTTAGGTAGTTGAGGAGTGGCGCATTCTTATTTCTTCAAATTCTTCTTTCGACATTTCTGACCAGATATCGTCCTTGCATTTAATCATGTCCTGAATTCGAAGTTTTTCAGGATATTGATGAGCCTTTACCGCATGAATGTGAATTTCGGAACCAACAAGTTGAAGCTCCTCAAACTCATTGTTTGAGTTAATTTTGTAATAGGATAAACCACTAAAATACTTGCGATATACAGGGAATTGCATCCGGCAAAATTATAGTTTGATCTGCAAAGTAATTGTCATTAATTGAGCTTAACGAAATAGAATGAAACAAATAGTATTCGCAACCAATAATCAGCATAAATTAGAAGAAGTTCAGTCGTTGTTGAGTGAACAGTTTCAAATAATATCATTGAACGAACTTGGGTTTAAAGAAGAAATTCCGGAGACTCAAAAAACCATTGAAGGCAACGCTTCGCAAAAATCTCATTACATCTATGAACGATACAATATGCCTGTCTTCGCCGATGATACCGGATTGGAAATTGATGCATTAAATGGAGAACCGGGAGTTTATTCTGCCCGATACGCCGGGTCAAATTGTTCATTTCAGGATAACTGTAATAAGGTGTTGAATAACCTAAAAGGAGAACAAAACCGAAACTCAAGGTTCAAAACGGTGATTTCCCTGATCATTGATGGAAATGAGCACCAATTTGAAGGGCTGGTTAATGGAAAAATCCTGGAAGAAGGAAGAGGAGAAGACGGTTTCGGATATGATTCTATTTTTCTACCCGATGGGTATGAAAAGTGCTTTGCTGAAATGAGTTTGGAAGAAAAAAACCAGATAAGCCATCGAGGACTTGCAGTTAGGAAGTTGGTTAAGTTTTTATCCACTGACATCGCCTAAAATAACCCACATTTGTAATATGAAATTTTTCCTTTGGATCTCAGTTATTACTCTTTTTGCCAAGTCAGGGTGTACTTCTTCTGATTCGGGTAAGCCATCCAATGAACCTTTAGAGAATCAAATTGTTCAGATAGCATTCTACAATGTTGAGAATTTGTTTGATACCATCAACGAAGCAGGTAAAAATGATGGCGAGTACACTCCAGGCGGTAAAAAAGCGTGGAACACCAGTAGGTATTATGAAAAACTGGACCATCTTAATCAAGTATTGGCATCCATCGATTCAGCTGGAGAGTTGGTGGCCTTCGGAGTTGCAGAAATAGAAAATATTAAGGTACTTAAGGATTTGGTAAATACTGGTTTTTTAAAAGATAGAAACTACAAAATTGTTCACCAAGAAAGTCCTGATTTCAGGGGAATTGATGTTGCTTTTCTGTACAATTCGAAGCAGATTAAGGTCAATAACAGTCAGTGGATTAACGTTGATTTGCAAGATTCGGGAAGAACAACCCGAGATATACTTAGAGCTGATGTAACCTGGAAGAATGAAGAGATAACTTTCTACATAAACCATTGGCCATCGCGCTGGGGAGGCAAGGAAAAGACAAATACAAAAAGAATTGCCGCATCGCAAGCACTTAGGAACAATATTGATGCGATGAAAGAGGAAGAACGTAATAATCACCTTGTAATTATGGGTGATTTTAACGATTACCCCAATAACGAAAGCATGCTTAAGATATTAAAAGCCGATTCATTGGAAACTGGGGCGCTTTACAATGCTACCTGGCCAGCACACAAGAATGAAAGTATTGGTAGTCATAACTACAAAGGACATTGGGGAATGCTGGATCAAATAGTCGTTTCCAATTCTGTTGTTCCATTTGTAGATTCGGTTTATGTGTTTAAAAAGAACTTCATGTGTTATAAAAATAAGAAAGGGGAATGGCTGCCTTCCAGAACACATGCTGGACCTAAATATTATGGTGGCTATTCCGACCATTTACCGGTTGTATTAAGATTAAAAAGTAAAAAATAAGAATGAGAAAGATTGCAGTATTAGTAGGGATTATTTCCATGGCATTTGTTGCTAACGCACAATCATTGAGTGATTTATATGAAAAGGTTAATCCCAGTGTGGTAGTAATATATACGCATGGGACAGAAGTAGTTGGTGGGGGAAATCGGTTAAATACGGTCTCAGCAGATGGTCTGGGTTCAGGTGTTTTAATTGATGATGAGAAATGGTATATAATGACGGCCGCCCATGTTATTCAGGGTGCAGAAAAAGTTAAGGTTGTTTTTCCTTCCGGGGAAGATGTATCTGCAACCATTGTTTCCAGCATACCCAACGCAGATGTAGCTATGATAAAGCTGGATTGGAAACCCCTGCAAACTAACGTTAAGGCAGTTGAAATTGGGAACAGCGATAATGTGAAAATTGGTGATGATGTATTTGTAATTGGTGCTCCAATGGGATTAGAACATTCATTATCTCGCGGAATAATTAGCGGCAGGCATCATATGGATCGAGTTTCCGGAAAGGGAAAAAAACTGGAGTTCTTTCAAACCGATGCCGCTATTAATACCGGTAATTCAGGTGGACCCATGTTTAATATGAATGGTGAAGTAATTGGACTTGCAAGTTCTATACTTACTCAAAGTGGAGGATTCGAAGGGATTGGTTTTGCTGCTACCTCCAACATTGCTAAACGCCTGCTATTGGAGCAAAGCCATTTTTGGTCAGGATTGGAAAACATTTATGTAAATGATGCCATAGCCAAGGCACTCAATATTCCTCAAAACGGAGGATTGCTGGTCCAAAAAGTAGTTCCGGTTTCATTGGGTGGAAGAATGGGATTAATTGGTGGTAACTACCGGGCAAATATCGAGGGCCAGGAAATAATGATTGGTGGTGATGTAATTTTAGCCGTAAATGACATTCCCCTAACTTCCCAGGAAAACATGGAGAAAATAGGTGATTTGCTAGGAACACTTTCTCCAGGGGCATCGTTTAAGGTGACCATATTAAGGGAAGGGAAAACGAAAATATTAACAGGCAGCATGCCAACAGAATAATAATTGAATGGAATTTTTTGATCCTAAACTGGACGAATATGTGATTCAACATTCAGAGCCTGAATCTGAATTATTGGAAGAATTAAACCGGGAGACCCATTTAAAGGTTCTTATTCCTCGGATGATTGCTGGCCATTATCAGGGTCGTGTATTAAGCATGTTAAGCCACATGATTAATCCAAAAAATGTGTTGGAAATTGGAACCTATACGGGTTATTCCGCTTTGTGCTTTGCAGAAGGACTAAAAGAAGGAGGAATAATTCATACCATCGATCACAATGAAGAATTGGAATCAATACAATCCCGCTATTTTGAGAATAGCAAGTATGGAGATCGTATCAAACGATATGTTGGAGATGCGCTTCAGGTCATTCCAACCATTTCGGGAGAATTTGACCTGGTTTATATCGATGCCGATAAAGAAAATTACTCCAACTATTTCGATATGGTCATCGATCGTGTACCTTCAGGGGGATATATAATTGCCGATAATGTTCTATGGAGCGGCAAAGTAATTGAAGCGATCGACCCTAAAGATTTGGAGACAAAAATGCTGATTGAATACAATGCCAAAATTCAAAACGATGAGCGGGTTCAAAACGTTTTATTTCCAATTCGTGACGGACTTATGATTGCCAGAAAAAAATAACTAAATCTAAATTTTATGAAATCAAGAATATTCTTTATTGCCTGGTTTGCGTTCGCAATTGCGTTAACAACCAGTGCTCAGGAAAGTGAAAGGAAAGGAGTGATTGAGGTAATGGGAACCTCTGAAATGAGCATTGCACCCAACCAGGTTGTTTTTAATATTACGGTTGTTTCCAAGGATGCGGAATTTTCAAAGACGCTGGACAACTTGAATGTTCAGGTTAATAAACTAAAGGAAGCTTTGGTTAAGGCTGGAATTATGGATAACGATGTAAAAACATTGAGCTATAACATACACGAGGAGTATAACTATGAAGGCGGGCAACGAAAGTTAAATGGTCATAAAGCAATACATAGCATGCAAGTGAAATCTGAGATGACTGACGAACGTATGAAAGCCGTTTACAACGCAATTCGTGAATCCGGAGTTGAAGTTCAAATGAATATGAGTTTTACTATTTCAAATACCTATGAGTATAAAAGCGAGTTGATGGTTTTAGCGGTTAATGATGCTAAACAAAAGGCACAAACGCTTGCTCTAGCCGCTGGCGTGGAATTGGATGGAATTAAAAAGATAAGTTTTGTGCAGCAATCAAGGTCATACGCTTCCAGGAATATGGCCATAAGTCCTTCGATGGATGTGCAGCGCAATGAAGCAAATATTTCGGTAAATCCGGGTGATTTAAAATTGTCCGAGCAGGTTAGAGTAGTTTTTTACTTAAGACAATAAAATGGTTATCGATTTTCGAAGTGATACGTTTACGAAACCAACTCCCGAAATGCTTGAAGTTATGTTTCAGGCCGAAGTGGGAGACGATGTTTTTGAGGAAGATCCGACCATAAATCGGCTGGAATCGTTTGCAGCTTCCTTATTCGGAATGGAAGCGGGCTTGTTCTGTTCTAGTGGAACACAAACGAATCAGGTTGCCATAAATGTACATACCAAACCAGGTGATGATATTATTTGTGACCAATATGCCCACATTCACTATTATGAAGGAGGAGGAATAGCAGCAAATTCAGCAGCTACCGTTTCTTTAATTGCTGGTAACCGGGGCTTGATAACACCCACTCAAGTAGAAGGAGCTATTAAAGTTGATGATGTCCATTTTCCTGCTACACGACTGGTCGCTTTGGAGAATACTTCCAACAAAGGAGGAGGAAGCATTTACGAAATGGAAACCATTCTGCAAATCAAAAGCATTTGTAAGAATCATGATTTAAACTTTCATTTGGATGGAGCGAGGGTTTTTAATGCGTTGGTGGAACGTGATTATACACCAACTGATTTAGGTAAAACCTTTGATTCCATAAGTGTTTGTTTAAGTAAAGGATTGGGCGCACCGGTTGGTAGTATTTTACTGGGAAATAAAAAGTTTATTCATCAGGCCAGAAGGGTTCGAAAACGATTTGGCGGTGGAATGCGTCAGGCAGGATATTTGGCAGCAGCAGGTATTTATGCTTTAGAAAACAACGTAAGCCGACTCAAAAAGGATAATGATAATGCTAAATACCTGGGCGATTTATTGAACAAGCAGAGCTATGTGGCCTCTGTTGAACCTATTGACACCAATATTGTTATGTTCGACACCAATTCGGATGTTGATGTCGACGCACTGTTAGGTCATTGGGAGTCAAATGGGATAAAAGCATTGCAGTTGAGCCCGGGTAGAATTCGTCTGGTGACACATCTTGATATAACCGATGATATGATGGATCAGGTGGAACAGAAAATGAAATTCTAATGGCGAATCGATCCTTTTTAAATTTAAGGAATGATATTTGCTTTATATGGTAATATGAGATTTAGTTTTCTTCCTTTAGTAGTGTTATCCATTGGATTTTCGTCCTGCGCATCACTAAATCAATCCCTTAAATTCGAGGAAGACGACATCTATTATACCAACGATTTTCAGCACCGATTAAACAAGCAGGCACTTCTCATGAATGAGAATGTAGCCATGCCCGATTCTACCTGGGAATATTTTGATGAAAGTTATGCAAACTCTATTCGCCCATCGTATGCCAGGCAACTTGAGAAGTTTGATTCTTCAGATTCTTCCGAATATTACTTAGTGGATAACGAGCGCGAATACGATCCCTACAATTCAAGCAACAGAAATTCAAATTGGGTTTCTAATGTGGGTGTTGGAGTAGGAGTTGGAACGTACTACGGTTACAATGCCTATTACGGTGGTTACCAACCCAACTATTATACTTCTTCCAATTACTATAATCGTTCTTACGTTAGTCAAAGAAACCAGGTTCAGGCTCCCAGTAGTTACGAACCAAGGTTAACCCGGTATAGTCCCGGGGCTAATTCAAG
>CEQS01043377.1_pt1 | contig 13168 bp, 14 predicted proteins | sample 530981 | NCBI WGS metagenome assembly CEQS01 (sample SAMEA2621176, study PRJEB7988) | marine metagenome | biome: marine biome (ENVO:00000447); feature: mesopelagic zone (ENVO:00000213); material: "saline water (ENVO:00002010), including plankton (ENVO:xxxxxxxx)" | depth 800 m
AAGCCTCTATGGTGAATGTTTATATCTGGAAAAACAGTAGTTGCTTTAGTGTCTTCAGAAGAAACATTATTTCTCGAAGGCAAATCCATCCTCTTTGTTAAAAACTCCCCCTCCACCTTACTGGTTCCAATACGATTGTACTCGCAATCAACATTCCACCCATTCTCTATTTGATCCATCTCACCCTGAAGGTAGCCTGCTAACTTGAAGGAAATACTACGCTCATTCACATCTTCAGAAATTAAAAAGTGATCATTCTTGTATAGCTTTTCTAGCGCACTGACTAAAACTTGTTCAAGTTGAACTCTGCTAATCATAGACTAATCCTTTTTAACCCAAGGCAGATCCCTGAAAACTACATAGAACAAACAGAAGACAACTCCAAGCAAGATGAGCGGAACTAATATCTTTTCAACTAAATTATCTGTTGCAGACTGAATTGAGAAAGAAACAGCAACAGTAGACGCGACTATTGAAACCAACGCAAAAGCGACAGCAAAGTAAGAATACTTCTCTGCCTTTGCATTATTATCCCTAGTCTCCTCCAGCAAATTCTCTAGGAGCTCAATAATGCGGTCATCTTTATCTTTTTTGATCTCTTCGTCCATAGCCTATTTATACTACTTTCACTAATTTAAGCCACTCTATTTCAATTACTCACTTGTGACCTTTAGGACAGCAATAACTAGGCATTAGCAAGCACATTCTGAATAGTAATCGAGGAATTGTAGTACTGCCAGAATCTAGAGAGGTAGTCTTTTACTTGGTTCGAAGTTTTACCTGTTATGTCCACATAATAATAAAGCGACCATATTTTGGTCGTTTTGTTTTACCTGTAGCAATTTAATCTTGTTTTGCTATAGTGGGCGCAGGAAGAACACATACATCAGGGAGATTTTGATGTCACAAAGAGATCCAATCGCTACGGGGGTAATCACGTGGCTTGGCACCAACCAAACTAGGAAAGGTTTCAGCCGTCCTCGCCAACGTCTGATTTTTCGAGCTGATGGGATCAAAGGTGATCGCTATCGTGGCTTCACCCGGAATCTCAGCGGACACGACGGTCCGTATATCCGCCGGTCGGGACTCGAGAAACGCGACGTGGTCGTCAACCACCGACCAATCACCGGGGCCGAGGAGACCGAACTTGAAGCAGCAACTCGAGACATCGGCCAACCGGTACTTCCTGGTATGCTGCGTGAAAACGTCATCTTCCTGCTCAAGTGGAACATGCATGAAATTTCATTCAGCACACTACCACCGAGATCGCTGATTGTGATCGGCAAAAAGAGAGGGCTGATCCTCGAAACGACGGAAGAAAATTCACCATGCGACGGCGTAGCACGGCCATATGCTGAGCATTACGGCGAGAAAAGCTTGTTGCCGAGCTTCATCAAGCATCTACAACACCGCCGTGGACAGATGATCCGCGTCTTCTCTGCTGGCACCGCCTTTGTTGGTGACCCAGTTGAAGTCTACTGGCCGGTGTGACTGTCGTCTTGCAAGAAATGCGCCTACCTATTTAGGTAGGTTTTTTATTAAACTCAATTTAATTTATATAAAAAACCGCCCTTACGGACGGCCAGAGGTACTGAGTGTGGCAGTTTGATGTGCTGTGTGAAGCGTTTGAGCGGCCAGACGATCAGATGCTTCGGTGAAAAATTCATCAAGGCCATCGGCACATTCACCAAACACAACATGCCGACTTGCTTCGAACTTGGTGAAAAACTGCATCATCGGCAATGGAGGACGATAGATCATCAGCGGCTTCTGAAGGATCAGCGCATTGGCAATCTCCGACAGCGTGCCGGCCGAGTTGTTGTTGCCGATTGCAATCACCATGTCAGACGCCAGAATGTTGAGGTAATTGCGGCCGCTGCCCATGTCGGTTGGAATACCGATATCGACATGCGGGTTCATACCGAACTTGTCGCGACGCGAGCTAATACCCACGACCAGACCACCAGCTTCACTAGCGCCCTTACTGGCTGCCTCCATGATCCCGGAGCCACCACCTGTCAGGAGAGTATATCCCCGTCTGGCGATCTCAGCACCGATCATCTCAGCGTCTAGCAGTTGTTGCGGATTTTCAATCCGGCTGGGGCCCATTACCCCGACTGTGTGTTTCATGAGGAGTAACTCCCTTTCAATCCTGCCGCTAAATTGTCATAGATATTGTGTTCTGTCAATCTTTATGATAGGTTTCAAACAGCAATTGAACACCAACAGGAGCAGAAACATTGCCTGTAACAGACGAAAAGCTAGTACGTGTTCTTCAGTCGATGCGTCGCCAAGACTCACTCTACGCATGTTACAAAGACCCTGCGATCCTCTCAGGAAATCTCAACATGAATGAATGGAAGAACCAAAACTTTAAGGGTGCTTGGGGCTTCCCGGTTGCCGACCGACTTCTTCAAAACATCACTAATCATGAGATTCGTTTTGACGCTATCGTCAGCGTCCCAACCGGTGGTGACTTCTGGGCGCAGAAACTGGTTCAGCTGACCCAACGGGTTCATGGTCACTCAGTGCCTTTATACCGAGTTCACAAAGAGTGGAAACATGAGTTTTCGATCATAGATGGTCAGCCACTTCCCCAAGACGGTCGACTACTTGTGGTCGATGACACTTTCTACAGCGGAAAAACTGCAAAGAGGCTATGTCAGTTTATGGTAGAAAATGGATTCACAATCGCGGGAGTTGCCACTCTTGTTGAGCTACAGGGTGAAGGAGGCGGTGCACGTAAACACTGGAATGACGGAGACCCTCCAGTCATCAGCGTATTTAACGAAAAGTTTCTGAAGAAAAACGGCTACCCCAAGAAATTGGCAGCCTAACGCCGCACTGCGGCGTTTTTTTATTAAAGCCTCTTGTATAACAATTTGAAAATTACTTTTTGGAAATCAGCCAGTTGTTTATTTTCAATAATTGTTACCTCTTCTTTATTAAGATCAATAATGCTGACCCGATCTCCATAAACTAACTCAATTATGTTCTGCTGAAATTGATCGGCGTCGGCCGGGATGAACTTGATGAAGCGTTCGAGTCGGGATCGCTTTTGCGATCCCGACACTGCGTTACTAATAACCAGACGCTCGAGTTTCTTTTTGTCACGACGCTCTCGATAGTCGCGAGCCAAATACTGATTAACTTTTACCAAATCTTTTTCCGAAGTATAACGGAAGAAAGTGTCGCCTTTTTTGGTATGCTCAACCACGTCATTAAAAGCAGCCTTGATACCAGCTGGACCATAGAGAAACTTGATGCTTTGCGGCACATCCTTCTCTCTTTCCTTGTCGTACTTATTGATAAGCTTCTCATTCACACTGTCGGTCATTCGTATAAGCTCTTTGAGCTTCCGAGTATTTTCAGCAGTGTACCGTGTACGTTTTCCAACCCGCACTGGAGTAACGAGATGTTTTTCTCTCAGTGATTCCAAACAACGATACGTTACCATCCTGGACACCTTCGCCCTATCAGCAATACCAGTCACGGATAACGACTCCTTGCTCTTGCTCAATACCTCATAAACTCGATCACTATGTTTTGGAAAACCCAGCCGTTTGAAAATAGTTTCTAGTTCCATATTTAAAATGTACTATTTTTGTTACACAAATACAAGTTTTTCAGCACATTGTTGCGATCCGCAATATGCTTAACAAGGTTCAGTTCATCACAGAGGAGACACGCCATGTGCCCCGCCAAAGCTCTGTCCCCTAAGGAACTTGAGAAGTTCCGCAAGGACTCAATACCCGATATCGTCATGGAAACCTTTAACCAAATGCTGGCAGACTGTTACGGTACTGGCTATGTGATCATACACGACAAGGACATTGTCGCCGCACTAGTCAAAAAGGGTTTGGATCGGAGCGAAATCTACCGGAAAGGGTGGCTCGGACTAGCCCGGGACATGTATCGTAAACAGGGCTGGAATGTCTACTACGACGCTCCTGGCTACTGCGAAAGCTACGACGCCTACACCCGGTTCAGCAGCAAGTAACTAGCACCAAAGCCGCGCACAACGCGCGGCTTTTTCTTTTGTTTAGTTATGGTCCAGTGGTCTAGGTGACCCCTAGACCATGGCTTCAGTTAGCTAGTTAAGAGATTGGGTGAGGGATTCGAGTGAATCAAATATCTGCTTCTCCCCCTCGATACGATAAAGAGTGTAATTTCCATCCTGTTCTACTACCACTGCATATGGAATTCCCCTTGTTTCGGCGAGATTGAGTTGCTTACCGAGCGCTACTGAAGTTTTTAGATTCACCTCTACCGCTTTGCCAGCCTGACGAAGTTCGTCGGCCGCCGCGAGCGTGGCACTACGCATATCGTCACTCAAAAGACACATCATAACATCACTGGTGGTTTTCTTAGAAAAGTCGAGCAATCCTTCCCCTTTAATAACTGACAGTAGTCGAGTGAGACCAATTGAAAGCCCGACGCCAGGAAGTTCTTGACTAGTGAATCGGCTAGCCAGGTCAGCGTAACGCCCTCCCGAACAAATACTGCCATATTTCTCGTAGCCATCCACGGTAGTTTCATACACCGTTCCGGTGTAGTAATCGAGACCACGGGCAATCTGTGGGTTGAGGACAAAAGTACAAGCTTCTACGACCGGAAGTGCAGAGAACACTTCACGTAACTCATCCACACCCGCTTGCAGCAACTCAGACTCAGCCGCGATGCTGTCTAGAAAGCTAGCGACTTCACTCTGGGGAATTGACTGGCCAATTTTCTCAAACAAAGATCGAGCAGCAGCTTCCTCAACCTGATGTTCTTCGCCTAGTAGTCGCACCACATCGTCAACACCGATCTTGTCGGTCTTATCAATTAGCTGCAGCACTTCCGATGAAGAAGTAATGCTGCAAGACTCTATGAGACCGCACAAAAGCTTACGGTTGTTTATATGCATGGTAACTGAACCAATTCCAAAGGACGTGAGTATACGCGCCATAACAGTAGCCACTTCGGCATCAAAATGAATTGGAAGATTCTGCTGTCCGACCACGTCGATGTCTGCTTGATAAAATTCCCGAAAACGGCCTTTCTGAGGTCGCTCTCCTCGCCACACCTTCTGGATCTGATAACGACGAAACGGAAAACTCAACTCTCCCTGATTTTGTGCCACATAGCGGGCGAAAGGTACCGTCAGGTCAAAGTGAAGACCACGTTGTGCTTCATCGCTGTCACCTTCTTCGAGGGCACGACCGATGGTATAGATTTCTTTATTGATATCACCCTTGGAAGCCAGAGTATCCATATACTCTACAGCTGAAGTTTCGAGCGGCACATAACCATAGCGCTCAGCCTCTAATTTGAAAGCATCTTTTAGTTTGTTTTCTACGAGTTGCTCAGCGGGAAGATTTTCAGCAAATCCACTCGGGTTGATATATCGGTTACTCATGATTGACATAGTAACGTATTTTAGGGCGCTGGTGAAATATTTATTACATCATCTTACTCTTGGTGCGAGCATCAAACACCCCTGTTTCAGGCAAATTTTTATCTTCCTGGTATTCCAATATCGCGGCAGCCGTAATAGGACCAAAGTAAGCAGTAGCACCAGCAGCGGCCAGACGGTCACGCGCAGCCCCCTCAGAGTGGAAAATCAAATAAGTTTGTAACAATGAAACCGCTACTCCAGAATCACCGGTTTCAAGATCAGTCGGAATAAGAGCTGGAACGGTCGCAATCAGCTTCATAAGCTGTTCCATAAGATCAATGGATTCAACTACTCCTGAATCTTCCAGTAACTCTTCTATTTCGTGAGGTAGATTATAGTCTCTCTGGAAGGCGGTGCGAAATTCATCGGGGAAAGTTTCTACTAAAAGTTCGGCGTAACCATCTCGATCATCAACTTCACGTAAAATTCCTCGCAGGAAAGACACCCTTTCTTTGAGAGTATATGGTTTGCCAGTCATACGTTCGTATGGATCAGTTGCTCGATTACGATCGTCACGCACTTCGAAGTGTAGATGGTATACACCAGCTGGAACATTGCCAGTATCGCCTACCGTTCCAATTAAATCTCCTTCATCTAGCTCAACCCCACGCCGTAAATTGTCGGCAATTTCATCAAGGTGCATGTAGCGGAATGTCTCCCCGCCTGGATTAGCGGTGTAGACAAACTTGCCGGCACTCACCCCCTCGCCAGTACTAATTACAATCGCTTCAGTTGGTGAAACAACCGGCGTACCTTGTGGAGCGCGCATATCTTGACCTTCATGACTTCTGGTTCCACCGCCACGAGAATCGCCAAAGTCTGGCACCAGATTATCGTAATCAACTCCAAACAAAACCGGTACCGGAAACTCCTCAACCGGGTCATCATCCAGGTCGTTTCTGTTTACATCATAGCGGGCTTCAGCCGCCACTGGCGTCGCCATGACAATAAACAAAAATATAAATGGCAGGTGTCGCATAGAATTAATAGAATGAAACCTTGCTCATAAACTCAGTGAACATTGATCGAATTGCATCTTCCTCATTTTCATATTGGCCAGTGAAGACATAAATCCGGCCGCTGTATTGCACTAGATATACTTCCTGATCATAAACACCAGAAGTGTTGTAGCGAAGCGCCTTAACCCCATCTAGTTCCACCACTTCTGGTTCGCTTGAAATAGCTGCAAAGGAAGAGAACTGCGAGTTGCTTTCAGCCCAACGCTGCAAACGAGCAATCCTTCCACCCTCTTTATTGTCATCAGACGGCTGTTCTAATACAAACACACTGACAGAGGTCGGAGGGCTACCCTTCCCATTCTGATAATCAATGTACTCAGGTGTCGGCATCAAAAGGAAAACCCCTTGAATAAATCCAGGTTGCTCCAGTGGTGGTTCGATCAAAGTATAAGCCGATTCACCACTAGGGTAAGTAAAGGCAAGATCTAAATCAGGTCGATCGATAGTCATAGTAGCAACTGTTGCCACTGTACGATCTTCGAAGTTTGGTTTAATAACTAAAACATAGGCTGCTGCAACAAAAGCAACGATTACGATTCCAAATAATATATAGCTTTTTTTCATAACAATTGTGACGCTATGCTACCAAATATCTTACGGTCATGCACCAGAGTCGATACTAGTGCAGAACTGTCAACATCACTAGTGAAAATGCGCTACACTATCAATATATGGGCAAGGAAAAAGGTAAGACTATTTTGATCGTCGAAGACTCACCATACCTAGCTGAGTCACTGGTCGACATGCTTAATATCAGCGGATATACCGCGATTGTCGCTCCAACCGGGCGCGAAGGTGTAGCTATGGCCATTGAACAAAAGCCAGATCTTGTTCTGCTTGATATACGCCTACCTGACATCGACGGTTACGAGGTATATCGTCGCATCCGAGACGACAAATGGGGCGCGAAAGCTAACATAATCGTTCTCACTGCTTCAGAATCAACAGATGTTATCTCTAAAAATATCGACCTGCCGGCCGACCATGTGTTGTTTAAACCCGAGTGGAGCGTAAGGGACCTACTCGAACGAATTGATCAGGCAGTGAAATAATTACTTCTTTTTTGCTTTTTTCTTCTTGGCAATTTTGGCTTTAGTCTTGGCTCGTGAAGTCTTAGCTACCTTGGTGTCTGGTATTTCGAGCGGGAGCACTACTTCAAAGGTGGTGCCAATGTTCTCAGTGGTAGTAAAAGTGATGTTCCCCTTAAGAACCGTCACCGCTTCGCGCACAATGTAAAGACCGAGACCAGTTCCGTCTGGCACGTTACGTACAGCATTGGCAGCTCGAAATAATTTAGTAAATATTCCATCCTGGTCTTCAGCCGGAATACCCATACCGTTATCGGCCACAGTAATTACTAAAGTGTCGTCTTTGCGTCCAAATCCAATATGAATAGTCCCCTTTGGGCGAGTGTATTTGGTAGCGTTAGAGTAGAGATTCGTAACGATCATGCGTAATAAGTTGGGATCAGTCACGATCATCGGCACAGAAGTGTCAAAGAACTTTTTAACCGTGAGTTCCTTTTGTCCGACTCTTTCAGTCAATTCGGTCATAACGTCTTCAAAAAGCTCGGACACATTTACCGCGCTTAGTTCGGCCTGGAAGGTGCCAAGTTCGAAGCGGGACACACGCAGGAAATCATCCACCAGCAAAGACATGCGCCTAATACTAATGAGTAGGCGGTCAATATATTTATTTTGTCGTGGAGTCAGAGATTCTGGACTATCAAGCTGCAACAATTCAGCGCTCCACTTCATACCAGCAATCGGAGTACGGAGCTGATGAGAAGCTAATGAAACAAATTGAGACTTAGCATCTTCGGCTTTCTTTTGTTTAGTGATATCAACTAGTGTCATCAGCCCAATATGCTGCCCGGCCACATCAGAAAAACCAAACAGTGACAGCAAAGCCCAAGCTTCACGATTGTCTGAGCGTCTAATTTGAACCATTTCGTCACTTACTGAAACGCCACTGCGATATTTTTCAATCAAGAAATCCAGATGTTGATCTTCCTCACATTTGATCTGACTAAAAATATCTACCCCTTTAACTTTAGTTTGAGTAATCCCAAACATGCGCACAGCCGCAATGTTGGCTGACTTTACCTGGCCAGAAAAATCTAAAATCAGATATGGCACTGGGCTGTTTTGGTAAAGTTGAATGTAAAGTTCTTCCGAAGATACAGCCAAGTCCATGGCTAGATTCTGTTTCAGTTCTTCAGTGTGCTGATCGGCTCGCGCCATGTCAAATACATTCTTAGCGATGAAAACACAACACAGGAACGCCATCAAAAAAAGTAACCCCCCTAAATCAACGTTAGAAAAATCATAGTACATCGCCAACAAAACCACTCCAGTGAAGAGTAGGACAAAAACCAAAACTGACTGGATTGCTGCACGTTGTTTTTTCCTAAGTCTGATCATAAAAAACTAAACGTCAAATTGACTGGCGATAAATGCCATTTCTCCCATCTCGTCAGTCTTCATTACTACCACCTTCACTTCGCTGTTTCGTACATTAATTGCGCCGTCCTTACCAACTAAAAGATCGTTCCGATCTTTACTTATTTGTACTCCTAAGTGAGTAAGGCCGTCGAGCACTAAACTACGTAATTCAGAGCTGCGAATAGCAGCTGTAGCCGTAAGCACAAGGGCGTCGAGACCACCGAGTGCAACTGTTTGGGCTGCAATAGCTTTTTGGATTTTGTAGGCAAATACATCTAGTGCATGGGTGGCAACTGCATCGTTTTGGGAGCGGCGGTTAAGCAATCGGCGAATGTCAGCGTCTTTAGCCATACCGGTAAGGCCACCGTTAGTGTTGATGTACATTTCGGCATCGTTGGGGCGCAGATTTTTAACACGCATAAGTTCCAGAATGGCTGGGGCGTCAATGTCGCCAGCCCGACTCCCCATTGGTAAACCACTTGAAGGTGAAAAGCCCATGGTAGTTTCTACTCCCTTGCCGTTTTTGACGGCGGTTACACTAGTGCCGCTACCGATGTGACAGATTATCATTCGCTCAGGATCCTGTCCGATCAACGGATGAATCCGTCGCACAACTGACGCAACTGATAGACCATGATAGCCGAAACGATGGATATCATGAGTGTTTACATCGTCGACAGAAATACTGTATTCACGCGCACGAGGCGGCATCTGGCTATGAAAAGCGCTGTCTGAGGCAGCAATCACTGGTGTGCCAGGGAAGAATTTTTTAATCTCAGCGATTTCTCGCAGGATAAACGGAATATGTAGTGGTGCCGCCGATTCACGTTTTTTAAGATCAGCTTCGTAAGCTTCGTCGATAATTGCGTGTTTCTGAAAAGGAGTTCCTGGAGCCACGACTCTAATGACCGCTCGATCGAGTTTCTTCCCTACCGCCTCATGCATGAGCTGGCGCTTTACATCCTCCGCCACCCGCAAGAAAGAGCCGGCGTAGTCCTCTTGATTAACTGCCTCACACACCTGTTGTGTACCAACGGCACGTGAACACATCTCAAAGCCGCTGTCGGTTTCTTCAAACCGCAGTTCAATCACTGGCTGATCATCCGTATACAGCGCATATTTCTTCGATGAGCTGCCGATATTTATTACTAACGTTGTTCCCATACCCAATTCGTGATTTCTTCTAAATCTTCCCCATTTTCCATTACGTACTGACGATGTTCAGATAAACGCTCCTGAAAATCACCGATCAATTTCTGTGCTTCCTTTTCGGTGATCACTCCCTGGTGAGCAGCATGAGCAAAAGCTTCCATTGCCAAATGGTAGCGATCGACTTTATTGCGCACCATCATGTCAAATGGAGTGGTGGTGGAACCGGTCTCTATGTAACCATGTATAGTGAAGCGCTGCGGGTGCTGGGCGTAATCGAAGAGTACCTGCTTTATGGTTTGCGGGTAGCCATGGAAATTTACAACCACTGGTTTGTCTTCTGTGAAATAGTATTTGAAGTCATGACGCAATACACGACACTGCGAGTTCCCAATACCCATTGCGGAAAGTGATGCGATGTTCACAAATCGTAGTCGCATATCTGGTATATGCTGTCGGACCAAACTAATTGCCGCCAATGCTTCTAATGTCGGATAGTCCCCTGCCGCTGCAAACACCATGTGTGGATCTTGATCACTCGCAAAATCCCAAATGGACACACCGTCTTCAACATCTTTCTTTGCCTCATCAAAAGTACGCCAAACTGGTAGTGGACGCTTTGAACCGACCAACACGTTAATCTCATTCCTTGATGCCATCATACGGTCGAAAGTAACCACGGCCGTGTTGGCGTCCGCCGGGAAATAAACATTGGTGAAACAACCTTGTCGTTGTAAGATACCGTCAATAAAACCGGGGTTCTGGTGGGAGAATCCGTTATGCTCCTGACGCCAAGCCCCGGACGTAAGGATGTAATTAAAGGAAGGAATATCACCTCGCCACTTAACATCACGAGCAATCTTAAGAAATTTAGCGTACTGATCAGCCATACTAGCAACAATCTGAACGAAAGCTTCGTAAGAAACAAACACGCCGTGTCGGCCGGTCAGCACATACCCTTGCAACATTCCTTGCAGGCTGTGTTCCGACAAGATCTCCAAAACACGACCATCCCACGCTATGTCCTTGTCCCATTCTCGATGCGGCCACACAAAAGCTCGTTTAGTAACCTCAAACACCGGACCAAGTTTGTTGGAGTAGGTTTCGTCCGGTGACATCAACCGCAGGTTGCGATTGTGTTCGTTCAATTGCATCGCATCACGTAGATAAGTGCCGATCTTCTCCATGCCGCTTTCGGTACCACAGATTGGATCATCAAGATTACAAATACCGACATCGGCGTAGTTATTGAGATCGGGCAGGACTAGTGGCTTGTAGACGGAATCGCCGCCATGCGCATGTGGGTTATCACCCATACGTCGGCCTTCACGCGGAATCAAGCTCTGGATATCGTCGTCGAATTTTTCCCCATCCCATAACTCATTGAAGTTGTATGAACGCAACCAAGTCTCCAGCTTCTGCATGTGTTCTTCGTCAGTACGAGCTTTCTCAGCAATCACCTGGTGTGAGTAGTGGTTATCTTCGATTTTTTTGTCTCCGATATAGTCGATGCTGTCCCACCCTTTAGGAGTACGGAGAATGATCATTGGGAAACGTGGGGTTTCCTGAAGAGTACCCTCGCGGGCACAGTGCTGAGTAAAGCGGATAGCCTCAACAGCAGTGTCCATAACTTCCATCATGCGGCCGTGAACATCCTCTTCTGTATAAGCATCGACAAAGTGTGGGTCGTAACCATAACCATAGAAAAGCGCTCGCAATTCATCATCACTCATGCGCCCTGGGAAAGTCGGGCCTGAGATCTTATAGCCATTCAAGTGTAAGATCGGCAGCACTGCACCATTAGTAGCTGGGTCAATGAGTTTATTAAGGTGCCAAGCAGCGGCAGTTGGACCGGTTTCGAACTCTCCGTCACCCACCAAACAAGCAACTACTAGCTCCGGATTATCAAGAACTGCGCCGTAAGAAGTTGAAAGAGCGTAACCAAGTTCGCCACCTTCAAGAATTACTCCTGGCGCCTCAGGATTACTATGACTGGGATAACCATACGGCCAGCTAAACTGGTGCGCCATATGGGAGATACCGTCAGTATCATGTGTGATCTTATCAAAATACTTCGAAAGAGTACCTTCTAGGAAAAGGTTGGATTGCACTGCTGGGAAGCCGTGACCAGGACCGAGCACGAACATCATATCGACATCGTGGGCAATAATAGCTCGGTTGAGGTGGGCGTAAGTAAAATTAATACCCGGACACGTACCCCAGTGACCCAAAAGCCGTGGCTTAATATGCTCCGGTTTTAGCGGTTCTTCTAATAAAATATTATCGCGTAGGTAAATCTGCGCGGCTGACAAATAATTGGTCGCTCGAACGAACTTTTCAAGAACATCACTCATTACCCCTAATTCTAACAGGTTTTAAAAGGTAATTTTCTCCACACTGTGCAAACAAAACTCACCTGCTATACTGGAGCCCGTCCCAAAATAAACCATGCAATTAAAGCAGACTATAAATATTCTCATACAGTCATCGTCACCACGAATGATCGGTCTGCAACCAGTAACGGCTCAAATTCCCAACCCATCAGTGACGATCATTTTCCGTCGGCCAGTTTCGCCTCGATCATTCGCGGTTTTAGATAACGATTTATTTTGGGGTGAGTTTTAGACATGTCAAAAGCAGATAAGCTAGTGGTTAAACGAAGTAGTGCTGGTTTGGGGTTATTTGCCGCCGCTCCGTTTAAGAAAGATGAGTGTGTAATCGAATACACCGGCGAATTCATATCAGCCGACGAGGCCAACCGGCGCGGCGGCAAATACCTTTTCGAACTAAACGATACCTGGGCGATCGACGGAAAAGGTCGAGAAAATATCGCTCGCTACATAAACCACAGCTGTAAACCCAACTGCGAACCAATCCTCTCCCACAATGAAAAACAAGTTCATATCCACGCCAAGCGCAATATCAAAACTGGTGAAGAGCTTACTTACTATTACGGTAAAGATTATTTCAACCGCATAATTAAACCCGCCGGCTGTCGATGCGAGAAATGTTCGGCTAAGAAGTAGCCTCTGAACTGGTGCTGGTTTCTTCAGTGGAGGTGGCGTTTTCAATCAATGCTTCGGTGCTGCTAGCAGTGAGATCAGTGGAAGAAGCCG
>CEQS01009710.1_pt1 | contig 13073 bp, 10 predicted proteins | sample 530981 | NCBI WGS metagenome assembly CEQS01 (sample SAMEA2621176, study PRJEB7988) | marine metagenome | biome: marine biome (ENVO:00000447); feature: mesopelagic zone (ENVO:00000213); material: "saline water (ENVO:00002010), including plankton (ENVO:xxxxxxxx)" | depth 800 m
CTACCGTGGATGAAAGCCTTTACCGGTAAAGAAGGCGAATATATAAAACAAAGTGAAGTAAAAACACTTTATAAAGGCCATGAAATAGCAAGCCACAGTTACTCACATCCGGGCTTTGCGGGCTTAGATACTGCTGAGTTAAAATTACAATTAGCTCGCGATAAGCACATTTTATCGCCCATAAAAGGCAGCCCCTTACACTCTTTTGCATACCCTTTAGGTTCTTACGATAAAGCCGCTATGAAATTAGTAAAACAAGCGGGCTTTACTAATGCCCGAACAGTAAACGACACCCTTAATTTTGAGCTCCCTACCAACTACATGGCATGGAACCCAACCGTTCACCACTCAAAAGCAATGCCATTAATAGAGCAATATATTGTGCTTAAAAGCAATAAGCCCACTGTAATGATGATTTGGGGTCATTCGTGGGAATTTGATAAAAACACAGTAAATAATAACTGGGATTACGCCGAAAAGCTCGTTCAGACAATCTCAAATAAAGATGATATTTGGTATGTATCGGCTGGAGAGTTCATCGCGTTTTTAGAGAATAAATAAGCGTGCGCAGTGCTAAGTAAAGCTCATATAAGCCCATTTTAATGAAGTAAGAGTAATTAATTCATCCTGAAGCAGTATCCATCGCTAATCCATTAACTCACTTCGAGTAACTGCGAAACTTCGTTTCGGTTCACTCTCACCCGGCGGGAGGACTGTAACTGATATTAGCGCCACTCTGAGTGGCCACGAGTCCGTCCCAACACAAACTTCAGGCATAAAAAAACCCTAACCAATTTGGTTAGGGTCATAAAAAGTGGTACCAGCGGACGGACTGTAACTGATATTAGCGCCAGTCTGAGTGGCCTCGAGTCCGCCCCGACACAAACTTCAGGCATAAAAAAACCTCTACTAAAACTAGCAGAGGCTGTAAAAAGTGGTACCCGCAGGCGGACTATAACTGATATTAGCGCCACTCTGAGTGGCGCTCGAGTCCGTCCCAACACAAATTTCAGGCATAAAAAAACCCTAACCAATTTGGTTAGGGTCATAAAAAGTGGTACCAGCGGCCGGGCTCGAACCGGCACGCCTTTCGGCAGGGGATTTTGAATCCCCCATGTATACCAATTTCATCACGCTGGCGTCATTTTTCTTTAACCTTCTAAACACGAGAAGATAAAGAAAAACCACTTTAGAGCTCAGGATTATTTATGTGCCTTCGTCTCTATGCCAAGCATTATACAAACAATAGGGGTGGCAGCAAGCGTTTTATGACATTAGCCTGATCAACCGCTTAACATTTAGACAGCCTGTGCAAAATGTCGTTTACTGGTTGAAGTATTAAATACAGCTAATAATAACGCCAAGGTATATCACTGAACTATAGCGCTTAGTATTTGCGAGCTTTTTTGCTAAACTAGCGCGCATATTAACAGTGAGAGTGTATTTATGTCGGGTGAGTTTCCACGAGCTGGTTTTTGGCGTCGTTTTGCGTCGTTAGTTTATGATACGTTAGCTATTATTGCGTTTGCTATGTTAACGGTTGTGCTCTATTTGTTTGCCGTACAAGGGCTTATTTCACTTGATGTTATTAGTTTAAATGGTGCAGAAGATGTATCGGCACTTATTCAAGAGTCACTGCTGCTGTCGAGTATTCGAAGTGCCTTACTTGTTATTGTTACTTTAGTATTTTTTGGCTATTTTTGGACTAAAAGCGGGCAAACTATTGGCATGCGCGCATGGCGTTTAAAAGTACAAACTAGTGAAGGAAACTTAATTAGTTGGCCGCAGTCTATTGTTCGCAGCCTAAGTGCCCTGCTTGGTTTAGGTAATCTTGTGGTATTAATTGATTTTAAAAACAAAAAAGCGCTGCAAGACTATGTCTCAAAAACTGAGGTAATTACTCTTACAAAAGAAGAAAACAAACGTATTTACCGCGAGCTAGATTAATACCTATTTATACCAATGCGCAATAATACTTAATTATTTTGCGGGGCTAACTTGTCGCTACCTGCGTAAAAAATTCTCATTTACGACTGCATGGATGCAGAAGGTAGAGCAATGCAGGAGCAATTTCCGAGAGCAACTAAATAGCGATTTTTTTGCCTAACTATCAATAGGTTTTTCCAGCCTCAAAATTGATCACTTAATTAAGCTGATTGGTAATAGTTTTGAATAACGCGTTATAAAAACAAAAAAGGTGACCATAGGTCACCTTTTTTAGTATCAAATAAGCGCTTATAACGGCTATACCCGCTTATTCATCATGTACGTAGCAAAGCCTATAAATAGTATACTTGGCAGTACCGCGCCTATAATAGCGGGTATTTGATAAACCATTACCACAGGGCCAAATATCTCATTTATTAAGTGAAATACAATTCCCGTTACTACACCCATAATGATACGCGCACCCATAGTAACGGTACGTAACGGGCCAAATATAAACGACAGTGCAACCAGTAGCATTACGGCAACAGACACAGGCTGCATTAGCTTACGCCACAAGGCCAGCTCATAGGTGCTGGTATCTTGCTCATTTTGCTGTAAATACCCTAAGTATGACCAAAGCCCAGTAAAGGAAAGCGACTCAGGCTTTACCGATACAACACCAAGCTTTTCGCCCGTTAATTGCGAAGGGTAAAACTCTTCATCAATGTGTTCACTGCTTATTTGCTCATCACTAATATGGACCTTGTTTACATCGCGTAATAGCCAACCTTCATCACGACCAATGGCCACTTTAGCTTTGGTTATTTGAGTTAAATCAAGTGACTTATCAAATTGATACATGTGCACACCGTTTAAACGGCCGTTTTGATCTACATCTTCAATATTAATAAAGTTGTTGCCATCTTTAGCCCATACGCCTTTTTGTGCATTGAATACATCGCCGCCATAAATTGCCTGATTACGCATTTCTTTGGCGTGTTGTTGCGCCTCTGGTGCGCCCCACTCACCAAGAGCCATCATACACACAGCCATAAACACGGCGGTTTTCATTACCGAGCCTATAATTTGCAAGCGCGACATACCCGCAGCTTGCATTACCACCAGCTCACTGTTTGAAGCCAATGCACCTAAGCCTGTTAAGCCACCAATAAGCGCCGCCATCGGGAAGAATATAACTAAATCGCCCGGCATACTGTAAAAGGTGTAAAGCGTTGCGGTCATTAAATCGTAACTGCCACGACCAACCGACTTTAGCTGATCAATAAACTTAATTAATGTACTAATCCCTACTAGCACCAATAAAGCAAATCCGGTGGTTTGTAAAATGCTGCGGCCTAAGTACCAATCGAGTGTTTTCATCATGCGCTTAACTCCCGTTTTGTTACAACGGCTTTAAGCCAGGCGCCCAATGGGCGACCTTTTATAATTAATAAACTACCTATAAATAAAGCGCTCAAGTGAATCCACCACAAACCAATTGAAGGCGGTATTTTGCCATCTTCTACGGCAAATTTTGCAGCATTGAGTAAGATAAAATAACCTAAGTACAAGCTAATGGCTGGCACTAATTTAGCAAACTTACCTTGGCGCGGATTAACCACACTTAGCGGTACTGCTATTAACGTTAGTAACGGAATAGAAAGCGGTATTGCAATACGCCACTGCCACTGGGCTATAGATTCAGAGGTATTGAGTGGCAATAGTTGATTAGTAGGTATTGCTTCTAATTTACGGCGCTGATGCTCTATTTCTTGCTCGCGTATTTGTACGCTGTAGCCATCAAACTGCGTTAAATTAAGAGCCGGTGTTTTGCCATCGGTTTCGTAGCGTTTGCCATCGGTTAGCACTAATTGTTGCTCGCCGTTTATTGCCTCTACCACCACACCTTGTTCGGCATACACTAAACGTGCAAGGTCATCTTTTTCGGTATCCGGCAGCTGCGCTACAAATACTTTGTTTAGCTCTTTACCACCGTTTTCAATGTTATGAATAAACACCACGGCTTTTTCATTACCGGTTTGTTGAAACCGCCCAGCCCTTAACGCAGATAAACCCGCATCGGCTTTAGCTTGCTCTTTTAATTGGTACTCTTGCTCACTCGCCCACGGCGCAAGGTACATGGTGAGAGAGGCGGCTAATATAGCCAAACCCACACTCGAAATTAAAGTAACGCGTACCACATACCATTCACTCACCCCACAGGCTTTAAGAACGGTCATTTCGCTGTCGGCGTAAATACGGCTGTAGGCTAAAATAATGCCCAAAAATATACTCAATGGCAGGATCAGCGAAGCTAATTGCGGCAGTTTAAGCGCAATCATCGATAATACTAACTTGGCAGGAATGCTCCCTTCAGAAGCATCTCCTAAAATAACCACAAACTTTTGTGACACAAAAATGGTCATTAAAGTTAAAAATACGGCGACCTGCGATTTTAAAACCTCAGCGGTCAAATAACGAAAAATAAGCAATGCTCGCCCCTGTTAAACATAGAATTTCACTACAATAGTGATAATTTGATAATAAAGTAGCTATTTTACCCAGTTTTATCTGGTAAATAAGTCGTTATTATAAGCTAACAAAATTAATTATCCTACCTAAGTGCACGATATATTGTTGCATTAGTAGCCCTTAAACATATAAAGTTCAATTACACAGTAAGAGTCAGAAAAAATCAGCTAAAATTAAGATTATCTCTACATAAGTTACGTAGCGAAGACTAGATTTTATTTTTTTAGCCCCAATTAATAACGTATATGACTCACAACCAGGAGTAACAATGGAATTTAACGTAAAAAGTGGTAGCCCAGAAAAACAACGCAGCGCGTGTATTGTCGTTGGCGTTTACGAACCACGTAGGTTATCCCCCATTGGTGAACAACTCGATAAAATCAGCGATGGTTATATCTCAAATTTACTACGCCGTGGCGACCTAGAAGGTAAGCCGGGGCAAGTTTTATTATTGCATCATGTACCTAACGTTTTAAGCGAGCGCGTATTGCTTGTTGGCTGTGGTAAAGAGCGCGAGCTTGATGATAAGCAATATAAGCAAATAATTTCTAAAACAATTAATACCTTAAACGAAACCGGCTCAATGGAAGCGGTGTGCTTTTTAACAGAGCAACACGTTAAAGGTCGTGATACCTACTGGAAGGTTCGCCAAGCGGTAGAAACAACACAAGATTGCCTATACACATTTAATCAGCTAAAAAGCAAAAAAGTAGACCCTCGTCGTCCACTTCGTAAAATTGTGTTTAACGTACCAACACGTCGCGAGCTGACCATTGGTGAAAGCGCTATTGAGCATGGTTTAGCCATTGCCGCAGGTAGTAAGCTATGTAAAGACGTAGCCAACATGCCACCCAACATTTGTAACCCTGCTTATTTAGGCGAACAAGCGCAAGAGCTGGCTAGCAATTTTGACAACATCACCGTTGATATTATTGGCGAAGAAAAAATGGCCGAACTAGGTATGAACTCGTACTTAGCAGTTGGTCGCGGCAGTGATAACGAATCGGTTATGTCGGTTATTAACTACAAAGGTGCAAGCGATGAGCAAGCGCCTATTGTGCTAGTAGGTAAAGGCTTAACGTTTGACTCGGGCGGTATTTCAATTAAGCCAGGCGAAGCCATGGATGAAATGAAATACGACATGGGCGGCGCAGCTGGTGTAATTGGCGCTATGCGCGCACTGGCACAAATGCAGCTACCTATTAATGTAATTGGTGTTTTAGCCGGCTGTGAAAACATGCCAAGCTCTAACGCGTATCGCCCTGGTGATATTTTAACAACAATGTCGGGGCAAACCGTTGAAGTGCTTAATACTGATGCCGAAGGCCGATTAGTATTATGTGATGCGTTAACTTACGTTGAGCGTTTTGACCCAGATACAGTAATTGACGTAGCAACACTAACAGGCGCATGTATTGTTGCCCTTGGTGCACACGCAACAGGTTTACTGTCAAACCACAACCCACTTGCGCATGATTTATTAAAAGCGTCTGAGCAAAGTGGCGACCGTGCATGGCAGTTACCACTGTGGGATGACTATCAAGATCAACTCGATAGCCCATTTGCCGATTTTACAAACTTAGGTGGGCGCTCTGCTGGTACTATTACCGCAGCGTGTTTCTTATCTAAGTTTACTAAAAAGTATAACTGGGCTCACCTAGACGTAGCCGGTACCGCGTGGCGCAGTGGTGCTAAAAAAGGCGCAACAGGTCGCCCTGTTCCTATGCTTACTCAGTATTTATTAAACCGAGCGGGTGTAAGCGAAGCTACGCACGACTAATAACCTAATTAACCTGAGCCTTATTTAGAAAAGCCACTCAGCAGATATTTTTAGCGCTAACAACGTTAAATTTATTTGCCATAGGCAAAATATTTTAACCAGAGCTTAGGTTATTTAACTTGTATTAAGGCGCCATTTGGCGCCTTTTTTATTGCTGTAATTATCTGTGTATTAATTGAAGCAAACCCCGTTATATGGCAAAATCTGCCTCTTAATTTATGTGTATCAACTATGTGCACATTCAATGTCATGGGAAACCCCGATACAATGAACATGAATGCTCAATTTTTCGTTCTAAAGCAACAAGATGAATCTAAAGCGCAGGCTGATGATCATTTTGCTTTAGCAGCTCAAATTGCCGCAGAGCAGTATCGATTAGGGCATCGTGTATTTATTTTTGTAGATAACGAACACACCGCCTATGCCATTGACGAAACCATTTGGGCATTTGATCCCGACAGTTTTGTGCCGCATAACCTGCAAGGCGAAGGCCCTAAAGCCGGCGCACCAGTAGAAATAGGCACCACGCCTCCTGTTGGCAAACGTAACGTTTTAATTAACTTAGCTAATAACCTGCCTGATTTTATTAGGCGTTTTAGCCAAGTTTTTGATTTTGTACCAGTAGAGTCTGTAGCTAAACAAGCCGCTCGTGAGCGCTTTAAAAAGCTGCGCCAACTTGGTGCCAATATCAGCACGCAAGAGATTAATAGCTAGCCGTTTAGGATAAAGCTAACCAACTAATTTAAGTACTTATTTAAGGTTCTGTGTAATGGATAAAACCTACAATCCGCAAGATATTGAACAGTCGCTATACCAAGACTGGGAACAAAAAGGCTACTTTAAGCCATCTGGCCAAGGCGTACCGTATTCGATCATGATCCCGCCGCCAAATGTCACCGGTAGCTTGCACATGGGCCACGCCTTCCAAGATACAATAATGGATACCCTTACGCGTTTTAAGCGTATGCAAGGTAACAACACATTATGGCAAGTAGGTACTGACCACGCGGGTATTGCAACGCAAATGTTGGTTGAGCGTAAACTACACGCTGAAGAAGGTAAAACACGTCACGATTTAGGCCGCGAAGATTTTATTAATAAAATTTGGGAATGGAAAAACGAATCTGGCGGTACTATCACTAAACAGCTTCGCCGTCTTGGCGCATCGGTTGATTGGGACCGTGAACGCTTTACGATGGACGATGGCTTATCTGAAGCGGTTAAAGAAGTCTTTGTACGTCTTCACAAAGAAAACCTAATTTATCGCGGTAAGCGCCTAGTAAACTGGGATCCAAAATTACACACAGCTATTTCAGACCTTGAAGTTGAAAACAAAGACAAACAAGGCCACATGTGGAATCTGCGCTACCCACTTGCTGATGGCGTTAAAACACAAGACGGCAAAGACTACATTGTCGTAGCAACAACACGTCCAGAAACCATGCTAGGTGACTCAGGTGTGGCGGTTAATCCAGATGACGAGCGCTACACAGATTTAATTGGTAAAGAGATTTTACTGCCTATCGTAAATCGTCGTATCACAATTGTTGCAGATGAACACGCTGATAAAGACAAAGGCACGGGTTGTGTAAAAATCACCCCTGCACACGACTTTAACGATAACGAAGTTGGCAAGCGTCATAAAATGCCAATGATCAATATTTTCGATAAAAACGCTGCTATTCTAAGCCAAGGTGAAACATACACCTTTGACGGTAAAGAACTTGAGTTTGATGCGCCAATTCCTGAGCGCTTACACGGCCTAGACCGTTTTGCTGCGCGTAAAGCGATTATCGCAGAATTTGAAGAACTTGGTTTACTCGAAAAAATCGAAGACCATGCGTTAACTGTACCTTACGGCGACCGCTCTGGTGTGATCATTGAGCCACTCCTTACCGACCAATGGTATGTACGTGTTGCGCCACTTGCAGAACCTGCAAAAGATGCCGTTAAAAATGGCGACATTCAGTTTGTGCCTAAACAGTACGAGAACATGTACTTCTCGTGGATGAACGACGTACAAGATTGGTGTATTTCACGCCAGCTTTGGTGGGGTCACCGTATTCCAGCTTGGTACGACAGCGAAGGCAACGTTTACGTTGGCCGCGATGAAGCTGAGGTACGCCGCGACAACAACATTGCCGATGATGTTACGCTAAGCCAAGACGAAGACGTACTTGATACCTGGTTCTCATCTGCGCTATGGACGTTCTCAACGCAAGGTTGGCCAGAGAACACGGATGATTTAAAAACCTTCCACCCATCTGACGTGTTAGTAACGGGTTTTGATATTATTTTCTTCTGGGTTGCGCGTATGATCATGATGACGCTGCACTTTATAAAAGATGAAAATGGTAAGCCACAAGTGCCGTTTAAAACAGTGTATGTTACCGGCCTAATACGTGATGACAACGGCGATAAAATGTCTAAGTCAAAAGGTAACGTACTTGACCCACTAGATATGATTGACGGCATCGAGCTTGAAGATTTAGTACAAAAGCGTACCGGTAACATGATGCAGCCTAAACTTGCTGCAAAAATTGAAAAAGATACGCGCAAAGTATTTGCAAATGGTATTGAAGCACACGGTACCGATGCGCTTCGCTTTACCCTTGCAGCAATGGCATCAACTGGTCGTGATATCAACTGGGATATGAACCGCCTAGAAGGTTACCGTAACTTCTGTAATAAACTATGGAACGCAAGCCGTTACGTATTAATGAACACAGAAGAGCAAGATTGTGGCTTCAACGATGCACAAAAAGAGTTCTCGTTAGCCGATCGTTGGATATTAGGTCAATTTGAAGCAACGGTTAAAACCTACACTGAGCACCTTGATAACTACCGCTTTGATTTAGCCGCTAACACACTTTACGAATTCACTTGGAACCAGTTCTGTGATTGGTACTTAGAGCTGACTAAGCCGGTATTATTTAAAGGCAATGAAGCACAGCAACGTGGTACACGTAATACACTCATTACGGTACTAGAAAGCCTACTGCGCTTAATGCACCCAATGATGCCATACATTACCGAAACTATTTGGCAGCGCGTTGCACCACTGGCAGGGCTTGAAACTAAAGGCACCAGCATCATGGTACAGGGCTTCCCTGTTTATAATGAAGCAAACGTTGATGCCCAAGCTATGGACGACTTAGAGTGGGTTAAACAGTTTATTTTAGCAATTCGTGTTATTCGTGGTGAGATGGACATCAGCCCGAGTAAGCCACTTAACGTGTTGCTAGCTAACGCGTCAAGCGATGATGTGCGCCGTATTAACGAGAACGAGTCATTTATTGCCTCGCTTGCTAAACTTGAATCGTTCACCCTGCTTGAAAACAAAGACGATGCACCAGCGTGTGCAACATCCTATGTTGGCAACCTTGAAATTATGATCCCTATGGCGGGCTTAATTGACGTTGAAGCAGAGCTTGCACGTATTAACAAGCAACTCGAAAAAGCAGAAAAAGGCCTAGCCCAAGTGCAAAACAAGCTGGCTAACGAAAAGTTTGTAAATAACGCACCAGAAGCCGTACTTACAAAAGAAAATGCTAAATTAGCTGAATTCACTGATGCCAAAACCAAGCTACTTGAGCAAAAAACTAAAATAGAAAGCTTATAATTTTAGTTGCCTGCTAAAGCAATTTAGCAGGCATTAAAAAAGCCGCTCACTGTTAAAGTGAGCGGCTTTTTTGTGCCCTGCGATTAACCACAAGGCACCGCTACATTAGAACTTGTAGTTGTACTGAGCGCCAACAAGTACAGCGTGACCTTTAGACTCAAAGCCCCACTCACTGCCTGACTCATCAGCTTCAGTAAATGTTTGTGTTTTACCACGAATAATACTCACACCTAAATCAACATTTGATTGCGTGTCGATAGTGTAGTTACCACCAAACGAGAACCAAAAACGGTCTGTATCAGGGATAGAGATAGAAAGGTGAGTTTGCGATACTGGCGACTCATCAAACGCTACACCTGCACGAAGTAGTAAGTCTTCGTTGTATTGATAATCTGTGCCGATAGAGTAACGAAACGCATCGTCAAACTGCTCTTGCTTTTCAAAAGCAACAAACTTGTCGCCTGTTGGTGCAGTTACTTGCGCTTCTAGTGACTCAAAGCTGCTCCAACCTGTCCATAATACGCTGTAGTGTAAGCCAAGTTTTTCATCTAACTGGTGAGAACCAGAAAACTCAGCAATAGCTGGTAACGTTATCTCTACAGAACCCGGTAGTTGTGCACCACCAGTGCCGCCTACAGCTACTGGTAAGTCATTTGAGAAATCACCTTCAAATGTGATGTCTGTTTCGCTGCGGTAGTTAAAACCAAAACGGCTATTTTCGTCTAGTTGGTACATTAAACCAACGTTTAAACCTAGGCCTGTGTCGTCACCTTGAAGGTTTACTGCATCAGCACCAAAATCAAAGCCGCTTGTATTAGCGCCTACTTTACGGATTACGGTTGCATCTGCATAAATGTAGTTTAAGCCAATACCAAAGCTAAATTGCTCAGTTACTTTATAAGCAACGCTTGCATTAAGGTTAACGGTGAAAATTTCTGTCTCGCCTGCAATTTGGCCTGCTACGTAGTCATCGTTAAACTCTGTAGATAAACCAAAGTTAGAAAACGCGCCAAAACCTAGCGATACTTTATCGTTATACGGCATAGTAAAGTAAGCGGCAGGTACAACTGCGCTTGGTGCTATGCTGTCATCATCTAGGGCACTTGGATCAATACCGTTATTGGTTTGCGTCCCTTCTAAGCTCACATCTGGAATTACACCAATAGCAGCAACACTAAGTTGCTTATCTTTAAATAAAGTCATTAATGCAGGGTTGCGAGCAACAACAGACGCATCATCTGCGATAGATGCTTCACCTGCGTATGCACGGCCTAAACCTGACGCGTTTTGCTCTGCTAATTGAAACGCGGCTGCAAAACTATCAGCCGAAACAAATGCAAGCGAAGCTGCAATAAGAGTTTTAGAAAATTTCATTGTTGTGTCCTTAACCAAACAAGCGTTTGGGTATCTATGTGTTGTTATTAGGATTTTAAACTTGGCTACACTACCTTAATTTTTTATAAAAAACTGTAACAAAGCGACAAAAAACACCAAAAAACACGTTTTTTAACTACATTTTAACAACTATTTAAAACTCATCGGAGCAGAAATGTGTTATTAGAGCTTATACTCTAATTGTAATTAATTATCATTTAGATTGACTTGTAATTCCCTGCATTTTAAACTCATTACAAAATCACAAAGGAAGCAAATAGGTGATCATTTTACTTATTATTGCAGGGCTCATTTTTTGTGGCGCCAGTGTGTTTTGTTTTTATAAAGCAAACTATTGTGCCTGCACACAAGCCGGCCAATGCGATAACCCCGTAAACCATTACTGGTTAGGGGCCATGCTAAATGCATTAGTGTCGTTAGCTTTTTGCTGTATTGCACTGCATGTACAGCAAGGAACATTATTATGGCTAACGTTAATGGCGAGTTGTTTTTTAGGCGCTTATATTTCTGCTAAACGCGAAAAACTTAAGCGCTGTAAAAAAGCTAATTCAACAAGTGCTCTTTTAACAAACGAGCCAAATTAATTTGATAGTCGAGTGGCTTGATACTCGAGACTATTTTAATACTTTGATCAGGCTCATTTAAGTCTAAGTCTTTAGGGGTGACGTGGTGCCCGTGTTTAGCATTATAAAATAGCTTAACTTTAGGCTTGATGGGATTTGTTTTATTGCCCTCGAGCACGAGAGCTAATCGCTCATTGGTTAATTTAACAATAGTGCCTACTGGGTGCACACCTAAACATTTAATAAAGTGCTGTACTAGCTCTGCATCAAATAGCTCTTTGTTAGCCAACAAATAACGCAGCGCATTAATGGGTTCATCCCCTTCTTGATGCGGTCTATCGGCTGTTAGCGCATCGTACACATCAACAATTGCCATCATCCGCGCTGGGCGGCTAAGCTTTTCAGCTCTAATACCACGCGGATAGCCTGAGCCATCTAATCGCTCATGGTGGTTAACTATCATGTCGAGTATTAGGGGGGTAATGCCTTTTTCACCTTTAACCAAACCTAAACCTTGAGCCACATGGCGTTTAATAATATCCATTTCGCTGCTAGTGAGTTTACTTGGCCTAGAAATAATCCCCTGCGGGAGTTTAGCTTGGCCTAAGTCGTGAAGTAACGCGCCCATAGCAAGCTGCTGCACGGCTTCTTCTTTATATCCTAAATATTTAGCAAATACGGCGGTAAAAATAGCGCAGTTAATCATGTGGCGCCAATTGTAGCTATGTTTGTCTTTTATGCGGGTTAAAATGGTCATTGCGCTGGTATTTCTAAATACCGAGCTGACTATATCGTTAGCCATTTCATCAATCACCTTTAAATTAACCGACAACCCTGTGGTTACATCGCCATACAAAGCTTGCAGCTTGCGATTATGCTGCTCAAAGTTGATGCTGGCTTTGGCAAATTCTTGCTCAAGGGTAATCGCAGGTTTTACAACGGGTGGCTTTGTTTTACTGCTTGATGTGGTGCTCTTTTGTGAGGGCGCACTCTTAGGTTTGTACTTATCGGGTATGGCGGCATCGCCTTTGGTAAAGTCGATAAGCAGCTCTAAAACGCCTTCGGTTACTAAGCGTTTTATAATTGCCTGGTTTCGCACTAAGCCACTGGTTTTTATTTTTATACTGTTGAGCCCTTCATGCTGTTTGGTAACACTGTCAACAAACATACCTGGGGTGAGCTCTGAAATGGGTAACGCGATGAGCATGGCAGAAGCGTTTTCTACAATTAAATATGCCTACTAAATAGCATT
>CEQS01000371.1_pt1 | contig 13012 bp, 10 predicted proteins | sample 530981 | NCBI WGS metagenome assembly CEQS01 (sample SAMEA2621176, study PRJEB7988) | marine metagenome | biome: marine biome (ENVO:00000447); feature: mesopelagic zone (ENVO:00000213); material: "saline water (ENVO:00002010), including plankton (ENVO:xxxxxxxx)" | depth 800 m
TCCCAACCTAACCTTACAACAGCGCCACTGGGTAAGGTAAAGTCAGCGTGTTCATTTGAAAATCTAACCGCTAAATCATTGTATTTATCGTCGCTGCAATGAGTTGTTCTTAGCCGAGACGGCATAGTAAAAGCGTCTTCTCCATCAGTGCTCTTTAAATAAAAACCAATATTGCCATCGCCATAAAAATGATTTGATCGTGTGGTGTAGTTAATTTCGGGCTGATAACCTAGCTCTTGCATAATAATAGCTAACTGCTCAGTTTCTTTTGGATAAATTTTATCGCTTGATAAGAGTAACGTAGCCTCACTAAAGGTAGATGGGATTTCTAGCGCTACGTATTCATAAGGAAGATTTTGTGCTTTTAGCGCAGCATCGAGCTGCTTGCGCTGCTCATCTTGCAAGTTTTCACTAAAAACATAAACGGTAGGTTGTTGGCACGCAGTTAATAATAGCGCCCACATACAGATTAAAATGCCATTTTTCATAGTTACCCCCAATGATTACAATTGTAGTCTATTGGAGGTAACTATCTATAGCAACTTAATACTCATGTGCTTAATTAAGTATTATTGTACGTTGGTATAATTTGTTTGGCTGTCTAACCAGGCATCTACACTTTGGCGCGTATATAAAACTTCGTTAAATAAGCGATGACGTTCAAATTCCAGTTTTGATTTTTTAAGTGGATCGCCACTAATTAGCCGACTGTGCGTATCGTTAAACTTAGAAATAACCGAAAAGCCGCGTTCATCTTGCTCTTTTTGTGTTTTTACCGAGTTAGCTAAGTGAGCTCTTACATCATCTGCTGTCAGCATATCTGAATTATCTAAGCCCATTAGCTCTTTTTTCATTGCTAATCTTATGCCCATTTACTGCTCCAATTATATGCAGACCTAAACAATTAAAACGGTGAAATAATTACCATGTTTTAGGTACGATTTTTATTTGCCAAAGCAATAGCAAATAGCACACCAAATTTTTGCTAGAGCATACGCATCAAATGCTGCAGTTTTTTTAAAGTTGAAAAAAGTTTTATATTTATCACTCTTTTTTATCCCACTCGGGCGAGCTTGCTAGGTGCAAAAAACAGTGCAAGCCTTTATACTTGCTGCTTATGCGCCACCAACAGAGATAACCATGTCAGAAGAATACATTGAAATTGAACTTGAAGAAGAACCTATAGAGCTTTGTAAATTACTAAAAGTACTCGATTTAGTAGAAGGTGGCGGCCAAGCTAAAAACCTAATAGCGCAAGGCTATGTTGGGGTTAACCATGAAATATGTACAATAAAACGGAAAAAATTATACAGTGGCGATGTACTAGAATTTGATGGCGAGCTTTTTCAACTCACTTTAAGTGAAGATGCGACTCCTGTAGAGCGCCCTGTAGCAACAACCCAGCAACAGCCAGAAAAAACACCTAATGAAACAGCTCAAAAGCCGGCAAAAAATAAAAGAAAGCGCACTAAAAAGCCAAAGGTTGATGAAAACACAGGGCGCCGCCCTATCTCATTTGGCTAGCCCTTAGCGCTTTGTGCCGTTTTTATTATATGTATAGGCTAGCTTGAACAGTTAGCCTTTTTGCTCTTTAATTACCTCGTAAAATACAATAAAAACAAGGTAATAATATGACAACCTCAGCTACACCCAATTGGTTTAAACCCGCCCTCTGGGCAGCACTTATCTGGAATTTATTAGGTGTGTTTGCATTTATAATGCACCTTATGATGACCCCCGAGATGATAAGTAAACTTCCGTTAGATCAACAAGCTGCATATTCAAACGTGCCTTTGTGGTCTACCATTGCATTTGCTGTAGCGGTATTTGGTGGCACCCTTGGCTGCATACTACTATTGGTCAAAAATGCATTTGCAACGCCTACCTTTGCGCTATCGTTGGTAGCGATATTTATTCAGCAATTTTATAATTTCATTGTGATAAATAGCATTAAAATGCTGGGGGTAAGCGCGGTGTTTATGCCTATTTTAGTGATTGTTATTGCGTTTTTGCTTTTATATTTAAGCATAAAAAGCAAACAACAAGGTTGGTTGAACTAACCTCCCCCCCTTTTGTAAACTCATTATTTTGCTACTTGAAAAAACAATTTTAGGTAGCACTTCTATACTTATTACTGTCTAAAAAACATGCATTACGCTACCTGCTTTTTAGCCTGATTTGTCATATTTATTATCTCTGGTATGCACTTTGCAAACTATTGGCAAATAAACACGTTATTTTATCAAGGACATAATCCTAACTATCAAAGGGGCAAAAAATGAATAGTTTCGACACCCAACAACAATTAACGATTAATGGCGAGCAATACCATATTCACTCACTTAAAGGATTAGGCGACAAAGCAAAGCGATTGCCCTTTTCTCTCAAAGTATTACTAGAAAACCTATTACGCAATGAAGATGGCGTAAATATTAAAGAACAAGACATTCAAGCCCTTCTTGATTGGGACCCTAAAGCAAAGCCCTCAGCTGAGGTGGCCTTTACGCCGGCACGTGTTGTAATGCAAGACTTTACAGGTGTTCCCGCCATTGTTGATTTAGCTGCCATGCGTGATGCAATGGAAAAGCTAGGTGGTGATCCTGCAAAAATAAACCCGCTTTCTCCTGCTGAACTTGTAATTGACCACTCAGTACAAGTAGATGGCTACGGTGATGACGGTGCGTTTGATTTAAATGCCAAGCTAGAATACGAACGAAATAAAGAACGCTACGAATTTTTACGCTGGGGGCAAACTGCTTTTGATAATTTAAAAGTAGTGCCACCAGCTACAGGTATTGTGCACCAAGTAAACTTAGAGTTTTTAGCGCGTGTTGTTTTTAACGACAGTGAAAACGGAAAATCAATAGCCTACCCAGACACCCTTGTAGGGACTGATTCGCACACCACCATGATTAATGGTTTAGGTGTGTTAGGCTGGGGCGTAGGTGGTATTGAAGCCGAAGCAGCCATGCTTGGGCAACCAATTAGCTTGCTTATTCCTCAGGTAGTGGGCTTTAAATTAAATGGCCGTTTACCCGAGGGCACCACAGCTACTGATTTAGTGCTCACCGTTACCGAAATGCTACGTAACCACGGCGTAGTGGGTAAATTTGTTGAGTTTTATGGTGACGGCCTAGCTGATTTACCGCTCGCCGATAGAGCAACCATTGCCAACATGGCGCCAGAGTACGGTGCAACATGTGGTATTTTCCCCATTGATGATGAAACAATTAACTACCTGCGTTTAACGAACCGCGATGAAGATCACCTCAAACTGATTGAAGACTACGCTAAACACCAAGGCTTATGGCGCCATGAAGGCGACGAAGCGCATTACACAGACACCCTTGAGCTTAAATTAGACGACGTAGTACCTAGCCTTGCAGGCCCTAAACGCCCACAAGACAGAATTACACTTGATAAAGCCGGTGATGTGATAGGCCAGCACCTAAAAGGTTTCCAAGATGAGCGTATGGCTCGTCGTGATAAAAGCGATATTGAAGAAGCGCGCATTGAAAGTGAAGGCCCAACAACCAACCCTGATGAACCGGTAGACGAAGCGCAGTTTATGGGTGCAGCCAAAGTGAAGTTTAAAGGCCAAGAATTTGAACTAAACGATGGCGCCTGTGTTATTGCCGCTATTACAAGCTGTACAAATACCTCTAACCCCAGTGTTATTTTAGCCGCAGGCTTAGTGGCTCAAAAAGCTAAACAGCTGGGTATTAATGTAAAACCGTGGGTTAAAACATCGCTTGCACCCGGTTCGCAAGTGGTAACCGACTACCTTGAAAAAGCAGGCCTAATGGATGACCTAGAAAGCTTAGGCTTTAACTTGGTCGGTTATGGTTGTACCACGTGTATAGGTAACTCAGGCCCGCTAGCAGATGAAATTAGCGAAGCTATTCAAAAGCATAAGCTAGTTGTAAGCTCTATTTTATCGGGTAACCGTAATTTTGAAGGGCGTATACACCAAGACGTTAAAATGAACTTTTTAGCCTCGCCTCCACTTGTGGTAGCGTATGCCATTGCAGGGCGTACAGACATAGATGTATACAACGAACCTTTAGCGCAAGATGAAAACGGTAACGATATTTACCTAAAAAATATTTGGCCAAGCGTGAGCGAAGTCAGCGAACTAGTACAAAAAACGGTAACCAGAGAAATGTTCGAAAAAAGCTATGCCAACGTATACGAAGGCGACAGCCGTTGGCAAAAAATTCAAATTCCTGATGGTAAGCTCTATGATTGGGATGATGGGTCAACTTACATTAAAAAAGCACCATTCTTTGAGGGCATGAGCGTTGAACCACCAGGCGTGCCAACAATTGAAGGGGCGCGTTGTTTAGCTAAACTTGGCGACTCAGTAACCACTGACCATATTTCTCCTGCGGGGGCCATTAAAGCTGAAGCGCCAGCCGGTATTTACTTACAGGAAAAAGGCGTAGAAAAAGCGCAGTTTAACTCGTACGGTTCACGCCGTGGTAACCACGAAGTGATGATGCGAGGCACATTTGCGAACGTTAGGCTTAAAAACTTACTCGCACCAGGTACAGAAGGTGGCGTTACTCGCACCCAACCTGATGACAAGCTTGCCAGCATTTACGATGCCGCAATGGAATATGAAAAGAGTAACACACCATTAATTGTGTTAGCTGGTAAAGAATACGGTACCGGTTCATCACGCGACTGGGCAGCAAAAGGCTCGCTTTTATTAGGTGTAAAAGCGGTGGTTGCACAAAGTTATGAGCGTATTCACCGCTCTAACCTCATTGGTATGGGTGTGCTGCCTTTACAGTTTAAAGAGGGTGAGAGCCACGAATCATTAAATTTAACTGGCCAAGAGCAGTTTGATATTGAAGGTTTGTACGACAAAACGAATGAAGTGAGCATTATTGCCACGAATGCTGAGGGCAAAAAAGTCAGCTTTAGCGCCGATGTACGGATAGATACCCCTAAAGAGTGGGATTACTACAAGCACGGCGGTATTCTACAATACGTTTTACGTAACATGCTTGACTAATCATATACTTAAAACTAAAAAGCCTAGCAGTCGCTAGGCTTTTTTATGCGCTAAATAATTAACGAGTATTGCAACTTGGTATTGCTTTTAACTGGCTGTAAGCCCTTAGCATAACGAAGGCGCAGTAACTCAGCTCACAAATTACAAACCCCTCATATTGAGTAAGTTTTAATGCTAAGCACACAATAAAATTTAGTACCCACCTATACTTTGCATCTCTTTACTGCGCTGCTCTAATTTTTGCTTTGCCTTTTCAGCATCTTCAAACAGTTTTTGAATAGATTCAGCGTTGTAAACGGTAGGTGTAGGTGGTTGAATACTCTTTTTTGAGGTGCTTGCACTGCTACTCAAAATTGAGGTGTCTTCTGCGGCTACAACAGTGACATCACGGGCATCAAGTTTTACCTCAATACTTTTGCCATCTGCATTAGGCGTATCTGAAAAATGCCATTGGCCGTTTTTATCTTGCCACTTATAAATTTTGCTACCGGGTTTAATTGTCGCCGCATCATTGTTTACACTCTGCGCAATTTTATCGCCTGCTTGCTTTGCGCCTTGCACTGCCTGATTAAGCGTATTGGTAGATAACGCGACCATTTTTTCTTTAATTTTGTGAGATTCAGCACTAATAGATGAACTAGAAAGCCATGTTTGGCCATCTGGCTTTTTTAGGTAAAACAAAGAGATAACAGCAATGATCATGACTGATATTGCCAAGTAGGTGAAGTATTTCATAGCGTTCCTGCTTAAAAATGAATCCTTGAAAGGCAAGTCTAATAAAAAATACTTAATCAGGCAATTTTTTTGCAATAAAAAACGCAACCTAAGTTGCGTTTAAATAGTTGTTTAGCATTCGCTTTTTTTAAATACCATCGCCGTCAATATGCAGCCCGCATTCGCGGTTTAAACCAAAAAAGCGCGTTTCTTCTTCGCTCATACCTGGCTCAAGTTTACGCGTAGTATGCACATCACCCATCGACACATAACCTTGCTCCCATAATGGGTGGTAAGGTAAATCATGCTTGGTAAGGTATTGATATACATCGCGGTTTGACCATTCAATAATCGGGTACACTTTTACCGTACCTCGGCTTATCTCAACAAACCGTTTATCTGCACGGGTCGACGATTGGTCACGGCGCAGGCCGCTAAACCAGGTACCGGCACCAATTTCTTTTAATGCGCGGGTCATGGGCTCTACTTTATTAAGCTGATTATATTGCTTAATACCGTCCTCGCCTTGTTCCCATAACTTACCGTATTTAGCTTCTTGCCATGCAGGGCTTAGCTCAGCTTTATACACCTGTAAATTAAGTGATAGGCGCGCTGTCATTTGCTCAATAAACTGATACGTTTCTGGAAATAAATAACCCGTATCGGTTAATACCACAGGAATATCAGGACGCTGAGATGTTACTAAATGCAGCATGACCGCCGCTTGAATACCAAAGCTTGATGATAAAAAAGCTGTATCGGGTAAGTTCTCTAGTGCCCATGCAACACGCTGCTCCGCACTCATTGGTGCAAGTATGCCGTTTGCATCTGCAAGCAATGCCGCTTGGCTTTGCTTATCAAGCTGTAATATGTTTTTAAATTCACTCATGGTCAATTTTAAACCTCACCCACGCTCCGCGTGGGTATTTAATTAAGCGTGAAAATCGGTTACTGATACTTTTACTTCAGCAACAATGCCTTTGCGAATAACAAAGTCACCAAAACATTCACCGTCGTTTCGCTCACTTGCCCACTGGCCAATCAGCTTATCAAACGCGTCTAGGTAAACATCTTCACCTACGTTTTCTAGGTACAGTTTAGGAATGCGTGTACCTTCTAAATTACCACCTAGGTAAACGTTGTATTTACCAGGGCCTTTACCTACTAAACCAGCTTCTGCAAGCATTGCGCGGCCACAACCGTTAGGACAACCTACAACACGCATAATAATGCTGTCATCAGGTATGCCATGCTTAGCAAGTAGTGCTTCGGTTTTTTCAATTAAGCTTGGTAAGTAACGCTCAGCTTCGGCCATAGCAAGCGGACACGTTGGCAATGCTACACACGCCATTGAGTTTTTACGTTGCTCAGTGTCTTTGTCATCAATTAGGCCGTGGTTACGGGCAATTTCTTCAATGACTGCTTTTTGATCGGCAGGCACACCGGCAATAATTAAGTTTTGGTTAGCCGTCATGCGCATATCGCCTTGGTGCACTTCTGCAATTTTACGACAACCTGTTTTTAATGGCTTACCTGGGTAGTCTAAAATACGGCCGCTTTGTATAAATAGCGTAAGGTGGTGCTTGCCATCAATGCCTTCTACCCAACCGATACGATCGCCACGGTGAGTAAACTCATAAGGGCGGCTTGGTGCAAAGCTTACACCGGCACGTTTTTCTACTTCCGCTTTAAATACGTCAGACCCAACACGGTCTAGGGTGTATTTAGTTTTTGCATTTTTACGGTTAGAACGGTTACCCCAATCGCGCTGCACTGATACAACGTGCTCAGCAATTTTTAAGGTGTCTTCTAGGGCAATAAAACCAAAGTCGTCAGCTTTACGCGGATACGTAGCCGTATCACCGTGGGTCATAGCTAGGCCACCACCTACAAGTACGTTAAAGCCAACAAGCTTGCCATCTTCAGCAATAGCAACAAAGTTTAAGTCATTCGCATGCACATCAACTTCGTTGTTAGGCGGAATGGTAACCGTGGTTTTAAACTTACGCGGTAGGTAGTTAGAACCTAAAATTGGCTCTTCTGTAGTTTCTGCTTTTTCGCCATTTAACCAAATTTCAGCGTATGCTTTCGTTTTTGGAAGTAAATGCTCAGATATTTTTGCCGCCCACTCATACGCTTCTTGATGTAACTCTGACTCAACAGGGTTAGTCGTACATAGTACGTTACGGTTTACATCGCCTGCGGTGGCAATAGAGTCAATGCCAACGCTATTAAGCATTTGGTGCATGCCTTTAATATTTGGCTTTAATACACCATGAAATTGAAACGTTTGACGTGTTGTTAAACGAATACTGCCGTAGCTTGTTTTTTCATCGGCAAATTTATCAATTGCTAGCCATTGCTCAGGCTTGATAATACCACCAGGCATACGTGCACGTAGCATTACATTGTGCAGCGGCTCTAGCTTTTGCTTTGCACGCTCAGGGCGTATATCGCGGTCATCTTGCTGGTACATACCGTGAAAACGTATAAGTTGGAAGTTATCGGCTGTAAAACCGCCGGTAATTTCATCTTTTAAATCTTGCTCTATGGTGCCACGTAAAAAGTTACTTTCTCTTTTCAAACGTTCGTTATCAGAAAGTTTTACGTTTTTATCTTGTTCGCTCATTTTAAATCCTAAATTTGTTACAGTGACGGCTGCTAGCTGTTAATAAAATAAGAAACGTGATTAATACACGTCTTTCTGATAGCGGTTAGCGCTACGTAAGTCTTTTAAATATTGCTCTGCGTCTTCGTAGCTTTTACCGGTGTTTTCGCTGATGATATCAACTAAGGCGTTGTGTACATCTTTTGCCATGCGGTTTGCATCACCACACACATAAAAATGCGCTCCTGCTTCTAGCCACTCAAAAATTTCTTTTGAGTTTTTGCGTAGTTTGTCTTGTACGTATACTTTTTCGGCTTGGTCACGGCTAAATGCAACGTCAACTTTGCTTAATAGGCCTGATTTTAAATAACCCTGAATTTCTACTTGATACAAGAAGTCTTGTGTAAAGTGTGGGTTACCGAAAAACAGCCAATTTTTGCCTTGTGCTTCTCGCGAGTCACGCTCTTGTAAAAATGCACGGAATGGCGCAATACCGGTACCTGGGCCAACCATAATAATGGGGGTATTATCATCGCTAGGTAAACGGAAGTTGTCGTTGTGCTCACTAAATACTTTAACTTTACACCCTTCTTCAGCACGGCGTGCTAAATAACCAGAGCAGCCACCTAAATGTTCGCTGCCAAAGGCGTCAAACTCAACTAAACCTACCGTTAAGTGCACTTCCTCTTCAACCTCGCTTTGGCTTGAAGCGATTGAGTATAAGCGCGCTTGTAGTTTACGTAGGCAATCAACTAAGGTTTGTGCGTCTATTTTTGCAGGGTTTTGTGCCACTACATCAAAAATTTGACGAGGCTCAATGTACTCACGCATAGCGGCTTTATCTTCTACAAGCTTTAGTAGCTCTGGCGTGCCCGTTGCAACTGCGTATTTTTCTACAAAGCCTGGGTATGACTGAGTAAGCTCTAACTTTTCGATTAATGCATCGCGAATAGGCAATGACTCTTCGCCCACTTTTACAAGTGTGCCTGAATCGATTTGCGTGTGTGTTAGTAGCTCATCTACGCGGGCTTCATCATTTAAAAAGTACACGCCTAATGAATCACCAGGTAAGTAGGTGATGTCTGAGCCTTCAAGCGAAATCTCAACATGGCGTACATCTTTAGTAGAATCGCGCCCTGTAATTTTTTGTACGGTAACAAGCTCTGCCGCAAATGGGTTTTGCTTAGTGTATTGGCTTGCTGCCGCTGTTGGCGCGCCAAATGGCATTGATACAACTTGGCCGCCCGCAGCATCTTGCTGCGCTTTTAGATCAGGTTCGAATGCATCAAGTGCACCGGTGATCCAAGTGGCTGCTTCATCATCGTAATCAACATCTAGGTCGGCACGTTGGAAAATAGTTTCTGCGCCAAGTTTGTTTAAACGCTCTTCAAAGTCTTTTGCTGTTTGGCAGAAAAACTCATAGCTAGAGTCGCCTAAACCCAGTACCGCGACTTTAACGCCATCTAACTTAGGTGCTTTTTTGGTAGTTAAAAATTCATACAGTGTTTCAGCATCTTCAGGTGGCTCACCTTCACCGTAGGTAGATACAACAACGGTTAAAAACTTTTCTTTTTTCAGGGCTGTAGGTTTGTAGTCAGACATGCTCACAAGTTTTACAGCTAGACCGCGCGACTCTGCTTGCTCTTTAAGCTTAGTCGCCACACCTTTTGCATTACCTGTTTGCGAACCATACAAAATAGTAAGTGGCGCAGCATCGCTTGCAGCCGCTGTAGGCGCTTGCCCACCAAGAGCCGCAGAATTAGCATTTGCAGCTAAGTAACCACTTACCCACGCTTGCTGAATCGGATTAAGTTCTGCTACTAAGCCTTGCAGCTTTTGTACTTGCTCTTGCGATAGCGGGCTTGCCGCTGCGTTAAGTTGACCTAACAACATGAATTTGTTCCCCATAACCCTGAAAATTACATACAGCCCACATGATGCGCTGTTCAAAATGAGTTTTACCTCACCCAGAGTAACTCTGCTGAGGTTTTATTAGTGTGCAGGATAGCGGGCTATGCGGTGAGAAAAAAAGAATAGAATCTGCTTTGTTATTCCATTTAGTTATTAATTTATATAAAGACCTTCAAAAACAGCTTAAAGGCTTATTATTGCTATTTTATTAATTTTGTATTTAACAAATTTGTAACCTTGTGCAGATAGTGTATGTTATTTACTCAACTATAAAAAATAGGAACAATCATGTCACACGGGACATACAAAAATAAGTTACTTAGCACGGCATTACTGATTGCCGCCACCCCAGCAATGGCCAATGTCGCTAATGGCGGCTTTGAGCAGTGGACAGGCAATACGCCTGACGCGTGGACCACAATTGATAGCGGTATTAATGTATCGCGCTCAACCAGTATCGTAAATAACGCAAGCAGCGCGGCGGCTATTAATGTGACCACCGGCTCGCAAAGCAATACCGACTTATTACAACAAGTCAGTGTGGAGGCTGGCAAAACATATGATTTCTCAGTGGATGTATATCACACTGAAGGAGGCATAAGGGCCCGCCTGTATGTAGATGGCTACCAAGGGTACTCTAACCAAGCGCAAACTAACCAGTGGCAAACAATTAGCCACAGTTATACGCCTAGCAGTAATAAAACCATTAATGTTGGTTTACGTTTTTACGATATGAGCGGCTTTGATGGCAATGAAACCGTTTATGTAGATAATTTTTTGCCTAATACAGACGGCGGCGCTTCAGGCAGCTGTAACGGCCATAGCCTTACTTTAACACTTAATACCGATAACTACGGCAGCGAAACCAGCTGGGTGGTTAACAACAGCCAAGGTAGCAGCGTAGCCAGTGGTAGTGGTTATGCCTCTAACACACAATATAATGAGCAACTCTGTTTAACTGATGGCGCATACACCCTAGTTATAAGTGACAGCTATGGCGACGGTATGTGCTGTAACGTAGGTAATGGTAATTATGCGCTCACTCAGGGCAGCACCACACTTGCCAGTGGCGCAAGTTTTAATAACACAGATAGTACAACTTTTGAATTAGGCGATAGCTCTGGTGGTGATACTGGCGGTGGCACTAACCCAACACCAACAGGTTATTACGTAACAACTCAGGGTTTATCTGGCTATGCATTAAAAACTGAGCTTTATAACATTATCAAAAATCACAGCTCGCAAGGTTACTCGGCTATTTGGAACTTTTACGATTCTTCAGCACGCGATAAATACTTTGAAAACGATAACAGTATTTTAGATATGTATAGCGAAAAGCCAAATGGTAGCGACAGTTATACTTACACCGCGGTGAGCGATCAGTGCGGTACTTATAACAGTGAAGCAGATTGCTATAACCGCGAGCATTCGTTCCCTAAAAGCTGGTTTGGCGGCACAAATGAGCCAATGAATTCAGACGTGCACCACATTTATGCAACCGACGGTTATGTAAACTCAAAACGTAGTAACTACCCATTTGGTGAAGTGGCTAGCGCATCATTTACATCAACAAACGGTAGTAAAGTCGGTTCAGCAGCAAGCTCTATTAATTACTCAGGTACGGTGTTTGAGCCAATTGATGAGTTTAAAGGTGACTTTGCTCGCGCTTATTTTTACATGGCAACCCGCTACGAGAATGTAATAGGCTCGTGGCAAAATAACACAACTGCCAGTAATGCAGTCCTTAATGGTACAAGCAATCAAGTATTCGAAAACTGGGTGGTAGCTATGCTACTTAACTGGCATAACGCCGACCCTGTTAGCCAAATGGAACTTGACCGTAACCAAGCAGCTTATGAGTTTCAAGGTAATCGTAACCCGTATATCGATCACCCTGAATTTGTTGAGATGATTTGGTAATAGCCTGCTTATAACTTTTTAGCCCCAGCATTAACTGGGGCTTTTTAATAACTGTACTTTTTGTTTGGCAATAAGTGACGCTACATACTGCTTTTCTAAATCCCACGGATGACGCTTCCAGCCCTTAAAACCAAAACCGATAATATACACCTGTGCTTGCTGCTTTAAAAAGTGCTCAATGGCTAACATTCCCGAACTGGGTGTTTTAGCTTTAAAAGCAGGTTTGCCAAACGTATTTAAGTGTTTTAATAATACTGTTTTATCGTGCTGGGCGATTCGACTCACGTTTGCATGCGGGCTATATTTACGTATTATTTCATCGCCATGGTCAATACAGCCCCTGCGGTTAATTAGCTTATAAAAAGGTTGAGTATATAAGTTAGGTTTTGGGTCAGTGATCATGACATTTTTCAGCTGCGTTATATCTATATCTGGAAACGCTACGCAGAGCATTGCGCCTTGCTTACCTCGCCCTACTAGCCATAAATCAGTACATTTACGGCCTAAGTATGCAGGCATGTTTGCACACATATTAAAGCGCACCACTCTATCAAAGCTGTTTAGGGCTTTACTTACATCCTTTTCGACGGGGCCATTACCTATAATTAACACTGTTTGCTTAGCCATACTACGCTCCTTGTACCTTTATTAGCGCATACTAACGTGCCCGCCACACTTTACCAGCAAACTTATATTAAACTTTTTTTGCAGCCACACACTGTACGGTAAATTAACAGGCGTTACTTTTGATTTAAGGCCTGCTCTGCACGCTCTATTGATTCGTAGCGTTTACCTGTAATTTTTATCAGCCATACTTTATCTGTAAAGGTGCGGCTTAA
>CEQS01163035.1_pt1 | contig 12785 bp, 11 predicted proteins | sample 530981 | NCBI WGS metagenome assembly CEQS01 (sample SAMEA2621176, study PRJEB7988) | marine metagenome | biome: marine biome (ENVO:00000447); feature: mesopelagic zone (ENVO:00000213); material: "saline water (ENVO:00002010), including plankton (ENVO:xxxxxxxx)" | depth 800 m
TTGGGTTTAATCAACCCATTCAAAACTTGTCCTTAAGAGTTCTTAATCAAGAGGTGGATTCTAATTGGTACTTCCCTGAATTCGACTCAGAAAGAGACACCGTTTGGCTATGGACAGATATCACTTCGATAAAAGATGAAAACCTATTGATAGAAATATCGGATTTTGGAAAAGTTTTGGATACTGCTGAAATTAAGCCTCTACCCTTTCCGGAAGCAGAAGAAGAAGTATCTAAAATAATGCCCACCATCTCATTGGAGCAAAAGAATGGTGTGGTGAAGTACTTTGAACCACTGCAGTTGAAATCGAGCACCCCAATCAATACCATTAATTTTAAGGGCATATTAATAAACAAGAATGATACACTGGAAGTAAGGGCCAGTAAAATTGACAATTATTCCTTCGAGCTGAGCGGCAAACTAAAACAGGAAAAAAACTATACCCTTTATGTTTTTGACAGCTCTTTTACTGACGTATTTGGTTTGAGTCACGATACGCTTGTCTTCAATGTTAAAACGCTTAGTGATATTGAATATGCCAGCTTAAATGTAAGAATTGAACTCTCTTCATCTTCAAAAAACATCCTTCAGTTTATGGATCACGAGGAAAAAGAGATTCTGGAAGAAATTGTAGTAGAGAATAATCAAGTAATCAATTTCCCAAACTTATCGGCTGGAAAGTATAAGCTTAAAATGATCTTCGATGAAAACGGAAATGGAAAATGGGACCCCGGTTCATTTATACCCAGAAAACATCCGGAAAGTGTAATTTATTTTTCGGAAGAATTGGAAATGAAAGAAGGGTGGGATAAGAAAATAACCTGGATTATTCCTGAATAGCAAAACTGTCAGCATCAAGATAAGCCGGGAATTTCTCTCTATATGATTTTAAATCCTTTATGGATAGTTTAACCGTTTCAACGCCTTCAACATTATCTTCCATTCGACTCAATAGTTCCCCTTTTGCATCATAAACAGCTGAATCTCCACTATAAGTCCTTCCCTGTCCGTCTCTTCCAATTCGATTTACCGCAACAACGGGAGAATAATTTTCCATTGCGCGAGCCTGACTTAGTGTCTTCCATGCACTTCTTCTAGCCTCAGGCCAATTGGCTACATAAATTAATAAGTCATAGTCATTCTGATTTCTACTCCAAACCGGAAATCGTAAATCGTAACATATCAATGGACAAATTCTCCAACCCTTAAGAACGGGGAAAATTTTTCGTTGCCCTTCTGAAAAATGCTCATCCTCCCCGGCCATTCTAAACAGATGACGCTTGTCATAATGTTTGTATGTTCCATCAGGGCGCATCCATATTAATCGATTGTAATACCTCCCGTTTTCTTCAATAATTAAACTTCCTGTAATCACCGACCGAGACTCAACGGATAGCCTTTTCATCCATTCCATTGTTTCTCCTTCCATTTTCTCAGCCTGGCTTTGAACATCCATGGTAAAACCGGTGGTGAACATTTCAGGGAGTACGATTAAGTCCGCAGGTTTACTGCCGTTTAATAGTTTCTCAATTTTTCGTCGATTATTGGATGGCTTTTGCCACGCAATATTCATTTGAACTATACTTACAACTATATCTGGCATTATAAACGGGATAGTATTTCAGCAGCTTGAACCAGTGTTTCATCTTGCTTGGCAAAACAAAACCGGAGTACACCATTCTGAACAGGGTTATGATAAAAAACTGAAACTGGTATTGAACTTACTTTTTGTTCTGCAGTCCACTTTTGGGCTAACTCAAAATCATTTTCATCGGATATGTTGGTATAATCAAGCAGCTGAAAATAGGTGCCTGCGCTTGGTCTTATTATAAATCTGGAATCTTTCAAAAGAGAATTAAACACATCTCTTTTCTGCTGGTACAATTGTGATACGGAATTATAATTCCCTTCATATTGTATGTATTCTGCTAATGCAGCCTGAATCGGATGATTGCATGCAAAAACCTGAAATTGATGTGTCTTTCTAAATTCCTTTGTCAATCGTTCAGGAGCCAGGCAGTAGCCTAATTTCCAACCTGTAGCGTGAAACGTTTTTCCAAATGAATAAACAATGAAACTCCTTTCCGCCAATTTTGGAAATCGAGCGATACTTTGATGCTCATAGCCATCAAATATTATATGCTCGTAGACCTCATCACTTAATATTAATATGTCAGAATTGTCGGTTATTTTTTCCAATTCCGCCATATCTCCTGCAGAAAGAATGCTTCCTGTTGGGTTATGGGGTGTATTGATAATGATAAGCTTTGTTCGATGGCTTACAGACTTTTTTACTTCATTCCAATCAATTGAATAATAGGGTTCCTGCAGTTGTATGTACACTGGTTTGCCACCGTTCAGTTCAATAGCCGGCGCATAACAATCGTAGGCAGGAGTAAAAAGTATCACCTCATCCCCTTCTTTAACAACGGAAGAAATTGCAGAGTATATGGCCTGAGTTGCCCCGGCAGTAATGGTAATTTCCGTTTCAGGATTGTAGGATAGCGAATAGCTTTTCTCCACCTTATTGGAAATGGCTTCCCGTAGAGAGATTAATCCCGGCATTGGAGCGTATTGGTTGTGCCCGGCCCTCATGTATTTGCTGACCAGTTCAATCAGATTAGGATCAACAGGGAAATCAGGGAATCCCTGGCTTAAGTTAATTGCTTTTTGCTCATTACTTAACGCAGACATTATTGTAAAGATGCTTGTCTTGACCTGAGGTAGCTTACTACTTAATGAACCCGAGTAATTTGGCATAATAGCGTTTTAGTCTGCTAAAACAAACTTAGGGAAGAACAGAAAGTTTACATCACGTTTAAACACTTATTCCCTTTGTTTTTATGAACAAAAAAAGCCCCGTCTTCGACTGCGCTCAGACTGCGGGGCTTTCTATTATTCAATAAACTAAATCCTAATTCTTAATCCTCCGAAACAATGGCTGCACTCAAATACTCTCGATTCATTCTCGCAATATTATCAAGAGAAATTCCCTTTGGGCATTCTACTTCGCAAGCACCGGTATTAGTACAATTTCCAAATCCTTCATGGTCCATTTGTTCCACCATATGTATCGCTCTGCGCTTAGCTTCAACCTGACCTTGAGGAAGAAGTGCCAACTGGGAAACCTTAGCAGATACAAATAGCATAGCCGAAGCATTTTTACAGGTTGCAACACATGCACCGCATCCAATACACGTTGCCGCATCAAATGCATTGTCGGCATCAACTTTTGGAATGGGAAGAGCATTAGCATCCTGAGTATTTCCAGAAGTATTTACAGACACAAAGCCCCCGGCTTCCATAATTCTGTCGAACGCACCTCGGTCCACAACCAAATCTTTAATAACCGGAAATGCCTTCGCCCTCCAGGGCTCTACAAAAATGGTATCACCGTCTTTAAATTTTCTCATGTGAAGCTGGCAAGTGGTAACCGCTCTATCGGGTCCATGCGCCTCTCCATTAATGTAAAGGGAACACATTCCGCAAATTCCTTCACGACAATCGTGATCAAAAGCTACTGGTACTTCACCCTTGTTTACCAAATCTTCATTCAGTAAATCCAACATTTCAAGAAAGGAAGAATCCGGGGAAACATCACTAATTTGAAAGGTTTCCATTCCGCCTTTGTCGTCTTTATTCTTTTGTCGCCAAATTTTTAAAGTCAAATCCATAAACTTGAGTTATTAGAATCTAGCTTTCAGTTACTAGATATTTCCGTTTTTGATTTAATATTATTTTTAAGTAAATAGAGCATTTTGCCAATCTCCATACAAATGTTCAAAAAATGGACAAAGCTTTGGTTGTAACCCCTTCCCCAACCTTCTGCAATATTGGAAGGAATAGAAACCGTACTTCTTTGCATTTGCGACTTTAATCCAAATTTTTCATCCACAGGAAGCTTGGCTGAAAGCAAATAAATCTCTTTTACCAGAAACATACTTTTCTGCCAAACTACCAAATCCCGATATGACTTTAATCCAGTCAATTCAAATACTTCTAACTAAACACTAATAACTAGATACTACTTATAGCTACGTTGTTTCAATTCGATATCCTTAAACTCCAGGTGTTCCTTATGAACCTCTTCGTCCTTCGGATCTCCTTTATACTCCCAGGCCGCCACATAAGCAAAGTTTACATCGTCGCGAAGTGCTTCGCCTTCTTCAGTTTGCGATTCTTCCCTAAAGTGTCCACCACAAGATTCGGTTCTTTCCAGGGCATCCATTGCAAATAATTCACCTAATTCCAGAAAATCTGCTACCCTACCCGCTTTTTCAAGCTCGGGGTTTAACTCGTTTAATTCACCAGGAACCCGAACGTCCCTCCAAAACTCTTCTCTAATCTGGCGAATTTCTTTTATCGCCTCCTTAAGACCTTGTTCATTTCTAGCCATTCCAACCTTATCCCACATAACCTTTCCTAATCGCTTGTGAAAATGATCTACGGAATGAGTTCCATTGTTATTAATGAATTTTTCAAGGCGATCTTTTACTTCCTTTTCAGCCTCTATAAATTCTGTGCTATCGTTTGAAATTGGGCCAGTTCGAATATCATTGGCAAGATAATCGCCAATGGTATAAGGGATTACAAAATATCCATCAGCCAATCCTTGCATAAGCGCAGAAGCTCCCAGGCGATTCGCACCATGATCGGAGAAATTAGCTTCTCCAAGACAATAGCAACCAGGAATAGTTGTCATGAGGTTATAGTCAACCCATACACCTCCCATTGTGTAGTGAACAGCGGGATATATCATCATGGGCGTTTCATAAGGGTTTTCGTCTACAATCTTTTCATACATCTGAAATAAATTGCCATACTTAGCCTCAATTACACCCTGACCTAGTTTTATTATTTCTTCTTTGGAAGGGTTCTCAATTCCTTCAACATGCGCTTTTTCAGTTCCATATCGAACAAAAGCCGAAGCAAAATCCAAATAAACTGCTTCACCGGTTTTATTTACTCCATATCCGGCATCACATCTTTCCTTTGCAGCACGCGATGCTACATCCCTTGGAACCAGGTTCCCAAACGCAGGATATCTTCTCTCCAGGTAGTAATCTCGATCTTCTTCCTTAATTTGAGTTGGCTTTAATTTTCCTGCTCGAATAGCTTCAACATCTTCCTTGTTTTTGGGCACCCAAATTCGTCCATCATTTCTTAACGATTCGGACATGAGTGTTAACTTGGACTGATGATCTCCCGAACGCGGAATGCAGGTTGGATGAATTTGTGTATAGCAAGGGTTTGCGAAAAAAGCACCCTTTTTATGAATCTTCCAGGCAGCTGTGGCATTCGACCCCATAGCATTGGTAGACAAGAAGAATACGTTTCCATATCCACCGGAACAAATGACAACAGCATGAGCAGAGTGTCGCTCAATTTCACCGGTTACCAGGTCTCTTGCTATAATTCCTCTAGCCTTACCATCGACCTTTACAACGTCAAGCATTTCATGACGATTGTACATCGTAATTTTTCCCTTACCAATTTGACGAGCCATTGCCGAATAAGCACCCAATAGCAATTGCTGCCCCGTCTGTCCCTTGGCATAAAACGTCCTGGAAACCAACACTCCACCAAACGAACGGTTATCCAACAACCCACCATAGTCACGGGCAAAAGGAACCCCCTGTGCAACACACTGGTCTATAATGTTTGCCGATACTTCTGCAAGTCGATACACGTTGGCTTCTCTGGCTCGATAATCGCCTCCTTTTACAGTGTCGTAAAACAGACGATAGGTAGAATCACCATCATTTTGGTAATTCTTAGCGGCATTGATCCCACCTTGTGCTGCGATTGAGTGCGCGCGACGTGGAGAATCCTGAAAACAAAATGCTTTTACATTGTATCCTAGCTCCGCCAAAGAAGCTGCGGCAGCTCCACCTGCTAACCCCGTTCCCACAACAATAACATCAATCAATCTTTTGTTAGCGGGGTTAACCACATTGATGTCGTTTTTATGTTTCGTCCACTTGTCTGCAATAGGACCTTCAGGAATTTTACTATCCAATTTCGTCATAATTTCAGATTTTCAGGTTAAGCGTTAAAGAAATGAAATAAGGCAATAATTACGAACATGCCAGGAATTACAATCGCATAAATGTTCCCAAGCTTTTTAATTATGGGAGTATATTTATTGTGTCTGAATCCAACCGATTGAAAAGCCGATTGAAAACCATGCAATAAGTGCAATGCAAGAAATACAAATGCAATTACATACAACCCTGTTCGAATGGGATCATGAAACTTATGCCGTAACTCTGCCATGTACCTGTATCCACTTGTTTCATCTGCGGGGTTTATAAGCCCTGACATATCTCCATTTCCAAATTTTGTAACCAACTCAGGAATCCAAAAATCATAGAAATGAAGCCCAAGAAAAAGTAGAATCATAATTCCGGTTATGTACATATTGCGAGACATCCATGAAGCGTTTTCTCCAGGGTTGTTCATCGCATATTTTACATTTCTGGCTTTCTGATTTTGGAATTCCAGATACAGTCCCATAGCTAGGTGAAAAATAACGCCGAACGCCAGTACCGGTTGCATTGCAAATTGTATGAGCGGATTGGTTCCCATAAAATGGGACGCGATGTTGAACATGTCAGGTGCAAATACAGATAACATGTTTAGCGTACTGTGTAACAGTAAGAATGACAGGAGGAAAAATCCTGAAAGCGCCATTAAAAATTTTCGTGCAATGGAAGTCATTCCTTTCGAAGTTGACATATCTAAAATTTTCAAATTTTGAAGAACAAATGTAAACGCGCGCAGGCTTCATTACTATGATTTACCTCCAAATTTTTTCTATTTTAGATTCATTATTAATTGACTCTCCGTTATTTCCAGATTATGGTCTTAATGCAAAGCTCATCAAGGGTAACAATTGTGAATAACTGCGGTATTTTGCTTGCACTTGTTCTCCTTTCAACATTGCCAATTCAGGCAGCTGATACGCTTAGGTATTGCAATAAATCTGATAATCGAATTGCGGTGGGGCTCCCAACTCTGCTATACAATGGTTCTACCCCAACTACAATTCCAAAGTAATTGGTATTAACGTAAAAATGGATGGACCAAAGGGGGCTTCTTTTGTGTTCATCATTATGGTCACAAAGGTGGACTCAGGTTCCACAACGCGATCCACAGGGTACATTTTATGGTTAGTATTTAAAAAGTCTGATTCAACCTATAACTGCAATGCCCAACCTTTCGTTTTTGCAAAAAGTAATTTATTCAAATATGCCTATCAACCATAAAATAGTAATTAAAGATGACGGTTCAATTGTAGAAGGTGACACCCTAATGGAAATTGGTGGAGGTCTGCCTTCAGTGTTGTAAAAACTAACAGTCTCTTTTAAACTACTTACATGGACCAACCCGGTTTCGGGCCAACCCCATATTAGCTTAAACGATAATGTGAGAAACGGTCCAATAAAGGTTCATTTATTTGATACTTTTGGACACCTTGTAAAAGCATTCAAATTAGACTCCGGGGTATCTGTTGTACAAATGGACTTAACTGGTGAACCGGCTGGAATCTATTATTTGAAGGTGACTACGGAGAAGGGGGATTTGACAAAAATTATTATTAAGCAATAGCATGAAATACACACCTTTAAGCAGCAATTTTTACACGAAAAATCGTCAAAAATTTAAAGCGCAGATGGCGCCTAAATCTCTTGCTGTATTTAATAGCAATGATATTTATCCAATAAGTGGTGATAGTACCATCCCATTTAAACAACACCGCGACATTCTTTACCTATCTGGTGTTGATCAGGAGGAAAGTATTTTAGTCATTTTCCCGGATGCACATGACAATCACCATAAAGAGGTATTGTTCTTAAAGGAAACTTCGGAACTAATTGCTATTTGGGAAGGCGAAAAACTGGATAAAGAATCCGCTTTTGCTCTTTCGGGAATAAAAAGTGTTTTCTGGTTGCAAGACTTTGAAGTTGAGTTTAATAAAATGATGGCTCAGGCTGAAAATGTTTACATCAACACCAACGAACACTTAAGGGCAAATACTGAAGTTCAAACTCGCGAGGATCGGTTTATCGAATCCCTGCAAAAGAAATATCCTGCTCATGGGTATAAGAAATCTGCGCCCGTAATGCATGACATTCGATCGGTAAAGGAACAGGAAGAAATTGATGCCATGCAACATGCCTGCAACATTACGAAGAAAGGAGTTGAGCGTATTTTACCTTTCATAAAGCCGGGCGTATGGGAATATGAAATTGAGGCAGAATTGATTCATGAATTTACACGAAACCGATCGAATGGTTTTGCCTATACCCCCATTATTGGAAGCGGTTATTCTGCTTGTGTTTTGCATTATATAGAAAACAATCAACAATGTAAAGATGGTGATGTAATTCTTATGGATTTTGGTGCTGAATATGCAAACTATGCCTCCGACTTAACCCGATGTGTTCCTGTTAACGGGAGGTTTACAGAACGCCAAAAAAATGTATACAATGCTGTGCTAAGGGTGAAAACCGAAGCTGAGAAACTGTTGGTTCCAGGAACCCAACTTGCCGATTATCATGTGGAAGTGGGCAAGCTAATGGAAAGCGAACTTCTTGGGCTGGGCCTTATTGATCAAACGGACATTAAGAATCAAGACCCGAATTGGCCTGCTTATAAGAAATACTTTATGCACGGTACCTCTCATTACATTGGTTTAGATACGCATGATGTTGGATCATGGGTAGACCCCATAAGAGCAGGGAATGCTTTTACATGCGAACCTGGCATTTATATTCCGGAGGAGAGTTTAGGAATTAGAATTGAAGATGACCTGATCGTGCAGGAAAGTGGAGCTCCACTTAATCTTATGAAAGATATTCCTATTGAAGCCGACCACATAGAAGATCTTATGAATTAATTATCTCTGTTGGTAACTTCGTTGTACTCGAGCCCAAAAGAAGTCATGTACACATTGTACACTCCTTATTTTGAGCTTTTCATACGCCTTGTTACAAACAGTCTAGTTAATCCAGTAAAATAATTGTGGAACAGAATATTATTGTGATCTACAATGGCATTTGCAGAATACAAAAGGGCTAAGATTTACTACTCCGAAACTGGAAAAGGGAGGACTGTTATTCTCTTGCATGGATTTTTGGAATCTTCGAACATGTGGAAAACGTACATTTCCACGCTTCGAAAAAAGTATCGAGTAGTTTCCATTGATCTACCGGGACATGGTAATTCGGAATGCTTTGGTTATGTGCACACCATGGACGAAATGGCAGAAGCAGTAAAGGCAGTCTTATCACAACTTAAAATTAGGAAAGCCAGTTTGGTTGGACATTCTATGGGTGGATATGTTGCATTGGCTTTTGGTGACCTCTTTCCTGATAATGTAAAATCCATATGCTTGTTTTTTAGCACCAGCTGGGCAGATAGCCCTCAAAAGAAACAAGGAAGAAACCAGGCCATTGAAGTGGTTAAAAAGAACCATAAGAGTTTTATTCGAGTCGCCTTTCCCATGCTATTTCGATCCAAATTCCGAAAGATTTTCGGAGATGAAATAAAAGCGGCTAAAGAGGATGCTTTTAGAACTTCAAAACAAGGAATTATCGCTGCTCTTGAAGGAATGAAACGAAGGCGTTCCAGAGAGATGCTCCTGAAATTTGCACCCTACCCCATTCATTTTATTTCCGGACAACGAGATCCCATCATTCCTGTTGAATCAATAAGGGCACAACTAAAAATTAAAGGCACGGTTTCGGGAGCCATTCTTAAGGAACCTGGGCATATGGGGCATATTGAGGCACCAAGCAACTGCCTTGGAGAAATTTTTGATTTCTTAAATAGGAATTAAATTCTTATTTTAGTGGTCAATCTAAAAATCATGAAAAACGGGATAACTCTTCTCATTATAGTTTGTTCCTTTTCTATACAGCTCTTTAGTCAGAAAAAAGAATTTAGATTGGGTATGAGTGCGGCCGTAAATTACAGCAACGCATACATTAATGGTTTTGGGGATTTGAATCCGGGTTTAGGATACCTAATATCTACGGATATAAGCTTTTCAATCAATAAGAATTTTTTTATTCAAACGGGTCTAGGGTATGAAATAAATCGCTTCAGTCTTAGGTATACAGACAGAATAAATAATGAATATGAGCACCAATACAGATTATCGAATATAAATTTACCCTTGATGGTAAGATTCACCACAAATGGGAAAATTAGGTTTTTTGCCAATGTGGGTGCTCAAATTCAAAATGCTTATAAACCAAAATTTACCATTACGGACAACTCAAATGGAGAAGTTACAGAATCTTATAGTATTTTATACAAAACTGGACTTGGGGCTATACTTGGATTAGGCATTTCATCACCAATTGGTAAAAACTATTTCTCAAAAATCGAGACTCGGGCCTACCAACAAATAAATTCACTATACGGTGACAAACGATCTATTGCTGGAAGAGCCTATTCTGTTGCTATTGTGCTTTCCTTTTCCAGGCGAATAATCAAAGGTGAAGAATAATAGAGTAAACGTGTTCAAACCATAATCAATGACCTGAATTAAGCTCTTCAATAGCCTCAACAAACCCAGACTTTTTCCTTCTCGAAACATCGGCCTTGGTACCGTCACTAAGCTCCACATAACTGTGCTCGCCTTTGTGGTACTTTTTAAGATGGAGGAGATTAATTAAATGGCTCCTGTGGATTCGGTAAAAACCATCTCCATCAAGCATCGATTCAAATTCACCCAAGGTTTTAGAGGCTAGAATTTTCTTGCCATTGGTTAAGTAAATTTTGGTATAATTTCCGTCTGACTCACAACGAATTATGTTCTGAATTTTCACAAAATCAATTCCACTGGTATCAGCAATGCCTATCTTCTTTTGGTTGCCTTCTAGTTGTTCGTTATCTATTAAGTTTTGATAGTTCTCAGAAGACTGATCTTTATTTCCCTTTCGATGTTTGTCTATGGCCCTGGTAAGTTCGTCGATATCAACGGGCTTTAATAAATAATCAAGCGCAGAGAACTTAATTGCTTTCAACGCATAATGGTCGTAAGCAGTAATGAATATAATGTTGAAATCAATGGGCTTCATTCTTTCCAGTAACTCGAAACCGGTTCCAAATGGCATCTCAATATCAAGAAACACCAAGTCTGGAGAATACCTTCTAATTTTCTCCATGGCTGAAGCAATAGAATCTGATTTTGCAACAACCTTAACTCCCTTCACATATTTTTCAAGCAATATGGATAAGCTTTCTCTTGCGCCTTCTTCGTCATCGACAATTATGGCTCGTATATCATCTTTTATCATGGTCAATAATTTTTAAATGGAACATAAATTTTAACTCGGGTACCAGTGTTCTCGCCAGTACCAATATCTTCAACTTCTACGTTTAAATTGCTTTGATTTACCCGGTTTATAATCGACAACCGGTCCCGGGTAATGTTCATACCCTGGCTCTTGTGTTCTTTTGACCTTCTTTCCTGCATTTTTGCAGCCTTCTTTCTACCTACACCATCGTCTTCAATGCACACCACTATGTGGTCATCGACCAGGTCAATTTTTACTTTTATAAATCCCGTATCCAGCTTATTGTTAATTCCATGGAGAATGGAATTCTCCAGGTAGGGTTGAATGAGCATGGATGGGATTTCGTCGTAGCTTGGGTCTATCCCCTCACCTACTTCAATGGAATAATCAAACTTTCCCTTAAATCGTAATTTCTCCAAATCGAGGTACAGCTCAATCGCCTTTATTTCGTCGTTAATCGAAATCTCTTTCCTCTTACTATTATCCAGTACAACCCGCATTAACTTGGCAAATTTAGACAGGTACCTTAGGGCTTCTTCTGTATTGTTTGACGACACAAAATGCTGAATTGAACTAAGCGTATTGAACATGAAATGGGGGTTCATTTGCGCCCGAAGCGCCATTAGTTCAAGGTCAGCTATACGCTTGGAAATCTTAGCCTTTTCAGCTTCCTTTTTTCTAATATTTCTGGTGTAGATCAATAAGATCATGGTTATTATAACCACTGCTAAACCAACAGTCATTGCCATAAACCAAGTGGTTTGGTAATAATAGGGTTGAATTATAAATGTTGCACTCGCCGGTTCCTTGCTCCATATTCCCTCTTTACTCATGGCCCCGACTTCAAATTTGTATTCGCCGGGAGGAAGCATGGTGTAGCTTACGGAATTCATACTGGAATACACCCAGTCTTTGTCGACTCCATTTAGTCTGTACCGATATTGAAACACCCCTGGATTTCCTGGAAGAGAGCCAACATAACCTATTCGTAAAAAATTTTGATAGGCTTCGAGCATGTAGCTCTTTTCAAGTGCTGTGTCTTTATTATTTATTTCAATTGAACTAATAAAAATTCCAGGAGCCACTGTATCCCAAAATACCCGCTCAAGGGTTAACAAATTAGGATCTTGCTCCAATCTGATGGCTTTTTTTACTCTAACATCAGAAGTATCTAACCCCTCCGAAATCTCGGGTTGCTGATAAGTGATGTTCGTGTTCAAATTGTAACTGTAAATTCCATCACCATTAGTGCAAATCCATAGGTTGTGTTGACTGTCTTCAAAGAGAGATGTAACCGAAGTGTTGCCCAGGTATTCAATTCTGTTACTTGAAGAAACATCACCGGTAGGAAAACAGAGTAAACCGCCCTGATTCAGTGCTACCCAGATTTTACCTTCACTATCCTGCAATATTTGCTCAATGTTTTTTTCGGTAAACAACCTCGACTTTACTTCACTGGAATTGAAATGAACCA
>CEQS01163034.1_pt1 | contig 12722 bp, 10 predicted proteins | sample 530981 | NCBI WGS metagenome assembly CEQS01 (sample SAMEA2621176, study PRJEB7988) | marine metagenome | biome: marine biome (ENVO:00000447); feature: mesopelagic zone (ENVO:00000213); material: "saline water (ENVO:00002010), including plankton (ENVO:xxxxxxxx)" | depth 800 m
TACATCGATTTCAGTTTCTTTTACCTCACCATTTTTGAGGCCAACCATTATTCCGGATTTTTCCGAGAGCAGGGCATAAACTGCACTATTCCCCAATCTACTGGCTAGAATCCTATCCTGGGCAGTGGGCTTCCCTCCACGTTGCACATGCCCAAGCACAGTTACTCGTGTATCAAAATCGGAGTACAATGCATTAACTTTTTTGGCAATTTCGATTGCGCCACCACCGTCATCACCTTCTGCAACAATAACAATAGAAGAATTCTTTTTTTGTTTTTTGGCGCTGACTAGATTATGAACAAGTTCTTCCACATCTGTTATTTCCTCAGGAATAAGAATATCTTCTGCCCCGGTAGCTATTCCTGATGAAAGCGCCAGGTAACCGGTATCGCGCCCCATAACCTCGACAAAGAATATTCGATTATGGGATGCGGCGGTATCCTTTATCTTATCAACCGCATTGGTTATGGTATTTAATGCAGTATCATAACCAATAGTAAAATCGGTACCATATAAATCATTGTCAATGGTACCTGGAACTCCAACAAAAGGTATTCTGTGTTCCTGGTCAAAAATGTGAGCTCCTGTAAAAGATCCGTCTCCTCCAATTATTACCAAGCCTTCGATCCCTGATTTTTTGAGTTGGTCGTAGGCGCATTGCCTGCCTTCAACTGTTCTAAATTCTTTGCTTCGGGCAGATTGTAAAATGGTACCACCACGTTGAAGAATATTGCTTACAGCGCGCGCATTTAGAGGAGTAAAATTGGCATTGATCAATCCGTTGAACCCTTCCTGAATTCCAACAACTTCTACTCCTTCGTAAATGGCTGTTCTAACCGTAGCCCTTATTGCAGCATTCATTCCAGGTGAATCACCGCCCGAAGTAAGAACTCCAATTTTTTTCATTCTTGCCATACTTGATTTTGTCTAACGAAGGTAAATGGAAAGAAGGGTCGGTACTTTTATTTATGCCAATTTTTGAAATGTCTTAAAACTTTGCCCGTAAAGCAAAAAGAAAATTTCTTCCCGGTGCTGAAATACCTGAGGAATAGGGGCGATAATGGTAATTGACTATATTCTCAACGGCGGCGCTTATGGCAATGGTTTCATTTAATTCGTATGACCCACGGACATTAATGGTGTACCACGCCGGAGTTCCATCTTTGGTATATAGGTAAGCTTTTCCTTGTTCTTCAGGTGCCAAATCATCCCAGTGTTTCCAGGCATTGTACTGCGAATAAATCTCAGTTCTTAGTTTGTCCGATTTAAAGAATATGGATGTCTTTCCAAAAGCCGGTGCAACATGTCTCAATGGTACTTTGTTCTCTAAATCTTCTCCATCGGTCCAGGTGAAGGTTTGAATGACCCCAAACTTTTTGGAAATATTTGCACGTAGGTTTAGTGACGCACCATAGATGTGGGCCCTTCCGGTATTGGTTATCATTTGTACTTCACTTTTAACCCGATCGTAGATGATACTGTCTTGACCATTGAATGTTGCTTTACGTCTTACCATCGCGTCGACGAGGTAGGTATAGAAACTAACAATTTCTACTTGCCCTTTGTAAGATAATTCCCTCGAAATACTTAGCTCGGAGTTGTAGGAATATTCGGGTGACAGGTCTTCGTTGGGCACTACTACTTTTCCTGGTTCTGAATCAAATACTTTGGCCAGGTCATCTATGTTAGGTGCTCGAAACCCACTTGCGGTATTGAATCCGATTTTCCATTTTTTAGACGGCATATAATTTAACCCTATGAAACTGCCATTGAAGGCTGACGTGCTTAGTTTAATCTTGTCGAAAGGGAACTTGTAGAAAGTAGTATCGGTAAATTTGGATTCCATTTCGATGTATGTATATCGAAGGCCGGTACTGAAATTCAACTTTTTGTTTATGTCCCACTTGTAAGTGATATATGCTGCAGCGTTGGCCCAATAGCTTCCTCCATTTGGATATCGTGTTGAAGTTACCCCTCTTTCAGCTGTTGCAATGTTGAAGGTTGATGCCTCGGAAAACACTGTATTATACACTCCTTCAATTCCATAATAAACCGTATGCTTTTTACCAATGTATTTGTCAAACTCCACATTGAGTGTAAATACATTAACTCTTTCGTTTCGCTTCCTTAAGCTATTGCTGTTGAATTTGCGGTCGTTTCTGCTTTCGTTAAAGTACTGGTATCCACCAATAATTTGGATACGATCCCAGGCATCGTTGCTGATGTCGAAATTGGAGCTTAAATTGGCCATAAACCACTCTTGAGGACCATAAAACCAAGTGCCGTATCTCGGTAAGGTATCCTCTTCCTGTACGAGGCGATCATACCTTGGGATATTACTGGTATTCGAATAATGAATACCAAGGTTGAGTTCTACTTTGTCCGTAGGTTGATATAAGGTTTTAAACATGAAGTTTTGCTGCGAATAGCCACTGGCGATCTGAAGTTGTGGGTCAAAGTTTTTCTTAACGGTGTCTTTACCATCAACCCTTATTTGAAACCAGTTCCTCTTTCCAAATTCCTGGTAATCGGGATGATATACAGCTCCCGACTGTAAGTCGTTAAACGCAGAAAACGTATAACTAAAAAGAAATCCTAATTTTTCCCAACCAACACCCAATTTTAAATGACCGGTTCTTTCCGTGTTTGCAGAACTGTATCGCAGTAGAGCATCACCTCCTACTTGCATAGAATCTTTCTTAAAACTAAGCTTTGGTTTTGCTGTAGCAAAGCTCATAACACCGCCAAGCGCATCACTTCCGTAGATTACCGACCCAGGTCCGTATATTACCTCTGCGGCAGACACAGAATTAGGGTCAATGGAAATAATATTTTGCAGATTACCACTGCGAAAAATGGCATTGTTCATTCGAATGCCATCTACCACTATAAGTATCCGGTTTGCAGAAAACCCTCTAATCATAGGGCTACCACCACCTAACTGACTTTTCTGAACAAACACTTCACCCGTGTTATTTAATATGTCTGCTGAAGTTTGAGAATTAGAAAACTCAATGTCTTTTACAGAAATGGGCACAATCATATTGGGTACTTCAGTTTCCAGCTGCTTCCTCTTATTGGCCGTTACGGTAACTGATTTCAAGTCAATTGCACTTTCTGTGAGGTAAACGGTTTTGTTACTCGCAATTACGGATTTGTATGTGGTTAATAACCTGTTATAAGATGGATGCTGAAAGATGAGCGTGTCATCCTTGCCAAAAGCAGATAGATCGGCAATTCCATTCTTATCTGCCTTTATAGAATTTTTAAAGTGGTGATCTACGATAAAAACCTCCGGGATAGGCTTTAGGTTATCAATGTTATAAATGTGTATGCGCTGGCCGGTTAGGCATAAATTCATACCCAATATCGCAAACATCAAAATAAATCGTACGGTCATCTCTTTACGGGAGGAAATTAATTTCAGTTGAATCTAGTCGTTCAGTTTCAGTACAGCCATAAAAGCTGCCTGTGGAATTTCGACGTTACCAACCTGTCGCATTCTTTTCTTTCCTTTTTTCTGTTTTTCCAACAGTTTTCTTTTTCGGGAAATATCTCCACCATAGCATTTGGCTGTAACATCCTTACGGACGGCTTTAACGGTTTCCCGACTAACAATTTTCGCACCAATTGCAGCTTGAATTGCGATATCAAATTGCTGGCGTGGTATCAGTTCACGAAGTTTAACGCATATTTTTTTACCAAAATGGTGTGCATGCGTTCTATGAATCAGCGCTGAAAGTGCATCTACCTGATCGCTATTCAGCAAAATGTCTAGTTTTACCAGGTCAGATTGTCTAAAGCCAATGGGTGAATAATCAAACGATGCATAACCTCGTGAGACAGACTTCAATCGATCGTAAAAATCAAATACAATTTCTGCTAACGGCATTTCAAAATTCAATTCTACCCGGTCCGTAGTTAGATACACTTGATTTTTGAGATTTCCTCTCTTCTCGATACACAGGTTCATAACCACACCCACGTAATCTGATTTGGTAATTATTTGGGCATTTATATAGGGTTCTTCAACTGCATCCAATTTAGACGGATCAGGAAAATCACTTGGATTGTGTACCTCCACCTGTTGGCCCTTTTTTAAATGTGCGATGTAAGATACGTTTGGAACCGTAGTAATTACGGTCATATCGAATTCCCGCTCCAGGCGTTCCTGAATAATTTCCATGTGGAGCATTCCAAGGAAGCCACATCGAAATCCAAATCCAAGAGCCGCAGAACTTTCAGCCTCAAAGGTCAATGAGGCATCGTTCAATTGAAGTTTTTCCATCGACTCACGAAGTTCTTCGTAATCTTCGGTATCAACTGGATAAATACCAGCAAATACCATTGGTTTTACATCCTCAAAACCCTGAACAGCTTCCGTACAAGGATCCTGAACAGTGGTTATCGTATCCCCAACTTTTACTTCACGGGCTTGCTTTATACCGGAAATGATGTAGCCAACATCCCCTGCCTTAACTACATCCCTTTGTTCCTGATTCAACTTCAGGATACCGATCTCATCGGCGAAATATTCTTTCTCTGTATTGATGAATTTGACACGGTCTCCTTTTCGGATTTCACCGTCAAAAACACGATAGTAGGCAATGATTCCTCTAAACGAATTGAATACGGAATCAAAAATCATGGCTCTTAGTGGTTTTGCTGGTTCTCCTTCCGGGGCTGGAATTCTATTAATTATTGCATCCAGAATATTGTCAACTCCAATTCCTGTTTTTCCGGATGCTTCAATGATTTCATCGCGGTTGCACCCGATAAGCTCTTCAATTTGATCCTTTACCTCCTCTGGCATAGCAGAAGGAAGATCCATTTTGTTGATTACCGGAATTATTTCCAGGTCATTTTCTAATGCCAGGTAAAGGTTTGAGATGGTTTGGGCTTGTATTCCCTGTGTGGCATCTACAATTAATAATGCCCCTTCACATGCCATAATGCTCCTGGAAACCTCGTACGAAAAATCGACGTGACCGGGTGTGTCGATTAAGTTCAATATGTAATCCTTTCCTTCTTGCTGGTAGTTCATTTGAATGGCATGGCTCTTTATGGTTATACCTCTTTCCCGCTCCAGGTCCATATCATCCAAAAGTTGATCCTGAGACTCCCTTTCAGTAACCGTACCGGTTACCTGTAAAAGACGATCCGCAAGCGTACTTTTGCCATGATCAATATGGGCAATAATGCAGAAATTTCGAAAGTTTTTCATTCAAAAAAATTAGTGCGCGAAATTAAAGCATTTGAAAGGATTTTAAACGTCAACATTAGCCAATTTGATCTGGTTTTGAAAAAGATGGAAGGTTATATTTGCCGCCCATTTAAGTTAGCATGAACGTAATTGAATCTATCGAAAAATCGAAGGGAGAAACATTGTTTTCTTTTGAAATTCTTCCACCTCTAAAAGGGTCACATATTGATGAGCTTTTTGGAAGAATTGATCCATTGATGGAGTTTAACCCAAGCTTTGTTAATGTTACCTACCATAGAGAAGAGTACATCTACAAAAAGCGGCCTAATGGATTACTGGAGAAGCAGGCTACCAGAAAAAGACCTGGCACAGTTGGAATTTGTGCGGCAATTAAGAATAAGTATCACGTAGAAACGGTTCCGCATTTAACTTGTGGTGGGTTTACTAGAGAGGAAACCGAAGATGCGTTGATTGATTTAAATTTTTTGGGAATTCATAACGTATTAGCGCTTCGTGGAGATGCGTTGAAAAGTGATAATCGATTTATTCCGGATGAAGGGGGGCATGAATATGCGGTGGATTTGGTAAAACAGATCGTTAATATGAACCAGAGCAAGTACTTGAGCGACGAACTGATTAACCCTTCACCTACAGAATTTTGTATTGGTGTAGCTGGTTATCCTGAGAAGCACTTCGAGTCTATGAATTTAAAGACAGACTTAAGGCACTTAAAGGAAAAAATTGATGCCGGTGCTGAGTACATAGTCACTCAGATGTTTTTTGACAACGAAAAGTTTTTTGCCTTTGTAGAAAAGTGCAGGGAGATGGGAATAACGGTTCCAATTATTCCAGGACTAAAGCCAATAACGGTTAAGAATCATATTAGCTTTTTGCCTAAGACTTTCAGTATTGACTTTCCGGATACCTTAGCCGACGAACTGGAAAAATGCAGCGACAATAAGGAAATAAATGAAGTTGGAATTGAGTGGTGCATTGAACAAAGCAAGGAATTGAAAAAGGCTGGCGTACCTTCACTACATTATTACACCATGGGAAAATCGGAGACGGTTAGAAGAATTGCCTCTGCGGTTTATTAGGTAATTTTTAATTCTTTGAGGCTAATTTCCGCTCCAAAGAAGGTCTTGGTCGTTTGTTCAAACGAAGTGGTGTAATCGGATACGTAAAACGCATCATTTTTCTCCATGGCACCTGAATTAAACAACTTTAGGTTCATTAGTTTTTCCTTAAGTTCCTGAGCAACCAACCTACCGGAATCGATAATCCGAATGGCATCATTGTAATATGCTTTTATGTCCTTTTCAAGCAGGGGATAATGGGTACAACCCAAAATCAAAGTGTCAATGGTTGAAAGTTCTTTTTTCCTCAGGTAGGCAGAAATTACCGATTGACTTACCTCATTGTTAATAAAGCCTTCTTCAACCATGGCAGCCAGTAAAGGTGTTTCCAGGTAAGAGATTTTGATGGGGCTTATTCTATCCTGATAAACCTTACTCCTTATGGTTGCCTTGGTTCCAATTACGCCAACATTAGAATTAGCTTCCAACTGGTGAATATGTTTAACCACCGGGTCGATTACATTGATAACAGGAAACCCTTCGGGGACACATTCTTTGGTGGCTTCATAGGCGTGCGCCGAAGCCGAATTACAGGCAATTACAATGGCCTTGCAGCCCTGATCCAATAAGAATTGGGTTATCTGTTTAGAATAGCGGACAATGGAATGTGAGGATTTTTCGCCATATGGGAGGTGCAACGTATCTCCAAAATAGATGATTTGTTCGTCGGGAAGAACTTCCTTTATCGACTTGGCTACTGTGAGTCCGCCAACTCCTGAATCAAATATTCCTATGGGTTTATCCGAAAAATTCATCAAAAAAAAACACCTCGAAAGGTGTCTTTTAAAATTTATAATATTCCGAGTTCTTTTTTCACCAGCGGCAGTATATCCTGCCCTTCCGGAAAATAAAGCAGAGCGCCTGTTCCGGAATCAATTACGTATGAATACCCGTTGTCTTTGGCAACTTTAGAAATAGCGTCCCTCGCTTTCTTTATTATGGGTTCCATAATTTCAGATTCTCTTTTTGCTAAAGCTTCCTGTGCTTTTCCCTGAAAATCCTGAATTCTTCTTTGGATACCCATTATTTCTTCTTCCTTAGAAGCTTTAATAACGTCGCTCATCACATTGACATTGGCCTGATAATCTGTGTATTTTTTCTCATATTCAGTTGTCATTGCTGTAAGCTGCATTTCAAGCTCCTTTGCATATTTCTGCAATTCAGCTTCTGCAGTATCCTTTTCGGGCATAACTTTAAGCAATTCATTTGAATTGATATGGCCAATTTTTCCATCCTTTTGGGCATTTGCCAAATTCATGCTAAACACCAAAGCGGCTAATACTCCAATTTTTATTAAAACTTTCATTTGTTTGATTTTAAGGGGTGCGAAAATATGCTTTATCACTTAGATTTTCCTAATTTTTTAATGATGAATTCAGTCTTATCATACCTTGTGTTGGAATACAAAATATTGGATGAACTCGCAAGATCCATAACAATTGCATAATTATTTCGATCTGCCATGTCTTTTAGAGCATCGTATATTTTGTCCTGAAGTGGTTTTACCAGTTTTTGGCGGGCTTTAAAAAGTTCACCATTCACTCCAAACTTCTGTTTTTGGTACAAGCGAACTTCTTTTTCCATTTCGGTTATTTCTTTCTCTCGCTTTTGCTTTAACTCATTTGTCAAAAGAATTTGTTCTGCCTTGTAAGCCTGATATAGTTTTTCAATCTCTGAGTATTTTTCTTCGATGGCGTCCTGCCATTTTTTTGACAGTTTATCCAATTCGTCCTGTGCCTCGGTATATCCGGGCATACTCTCTAAAATTAGTTCGGAGTTAACGTACACAAACTTTTGTGCTTGTGACCAATTTGAAAAAACAAGAAGTAAACTGATTATCAAAAATGCTCGTTTCATAACTGTTAAATTTAAAGCGAACCAAGATTCGCGCCAATTGTAAAATGAATTTGTGATCGATCCATTCCAGGTCGGCCAGGAATATCATCAAAGCGATACCCCCAATCTAACCCAAGTAAACCAAACATTGGAAGGAAAACCCTTACACCAAACCCGCCGGACCTTTTCAATTCGAATGGGGCAAAATTGTCTATGTTATTCCATGAATTCCCTGCCTCGGTAAAAGCAAGTAAATAAATAGTAGCACTTGGGTTTAAGCTTAGCGGGTAGCGCAGTTCCAAGGTGTATTTTGCAATTGAAGTACCCCCGGTTGGTGGTGATACCGAACCATCATCGTATCCCCTAAGTGCAATAATTTCACGACCGTCCAGCTGGAAACCGGTTAAACCACTACCTCCAAGATAAAACCTCTCAAATGGTGCATATCCAATTTGTTCGTTGTAATATCCAAGGAAACCAAAGCCAATTTTGGCTTTAAAAACCAAATTTTGAACAACTGGGGTGTACCAGTCACAGGTAAATTTCCATTTGTAGTATTCCACCCATTTATATTTCTCCTGGGCTTCCATAATGGAATAATCTTTACCAGATTGAAACGCCGAATATGGGGGTGTTAGTTGTAAAGAAACCTTGATGTCAGATCCCATTTTAGGATAGATCATTTGATCCAGCGAATTTCGATTTAGGGTAATTCGGTAGAAGATATTGTTTGACACGCCTTCATTGAAAAGGAAGGATTGCCATTTGTTCATGATGTATTTCTGGTAACTAACCTCATGCCTTAAAATGAAATAGTCATCAGGCCATTTCAATTGCTGACCTAACCCAACTGTAGTACCCCAGATGGTAATGTCCTGCCTCGCAGGATCATCCCTTTTTCTGTTGTTGCTTTGGACGGACCAAAACCCAGAAACACTAAAAGAAAGGGGTCTTTTTCCTCCAAGCCACGGCTCGGTAAAAGACATGTTTAGGGAGGAGTACCAGCGTCCGCTGGTTTGAAATCGAAGTGAAAGTTGTTGTCCGTCACCACTTGGGAGAGGCCTCCATTCTTTGAAATTGAGAATGTTTTTTAACGAGAAGTTGGTAAAGCGGATACCTGCAGAACCCACTAGGTTTCCACCTCCCCATCCACCAGATAGTTCGATTTGATCAGATGGTTTTTCAGCAACGGTATACTCAATATCTACCGTAGCATCTTCAGGGTTAGGCTTGGGTACCACATTCATTGCTTGTGGGTCGAAATAGCCCAACACAGAAAGTTCCCGTTGAGATCGGATAATGTCAGAGCGGCTAAATAAGTTACCCGGAAGGGTACGGATTGCCCTGTAAATAACATGATCGTTTGTTTTGGTATTCCCAACAATTGAAACTTCATTTATTCTTGCTTGCCGACCTTCATAAATTCTAATTTCAAGATCAACTGAATCATTTTCAACGTAAACCTCTACCGGAGTAACCTGAAAGAATAAATAGCCGTCATCCATATACAGTGAAGAGACATCTTTCCCGTTGGGGTCCATAAACAAGCGTTGCTCAATTAGTGTTGGATTATAAATGTCACCCTTTTGAATGCCAACAATGTTTTTCAGCGTGTAGGTCGAGAATTTGGAATTACCAACCCAATTGATGCTTCGAATAAAGTACTGATTCCCCTCATCTACGGTAAGTTCCAGATTAATTGACTTTTCATCGAAATCGTACATGGTATCCTTGGTGATTTTAGCATCTCGATAGCCCATTTCCTTATACTTATTGATGATATTCTTTTTATCCTCATCGTAGCTGTCCTGTATAAACTTTGAGCTTTTAAAAACATTGAGCTGAATGTGCTCGGTGGCATAGTCCCAGGCTATGGGACCTGCATAGTTGGAATCGGCATCAGACAGGGAGGCTTGTCCAGTTTCAATAAGTAAACCTTGTGGGTCATAGAACGGCTCAAAAGAACTTTTCTGTCGAGTTTCCTTCATTGCTTTTTTGACGGTGTAATTGGTTAAATGGTGATTGTCGACGACAGCAATGTTGTGAATTTTTACCTTTTTGTATTTTACAATATCCAATGTCATGTATACATGATCGGGAAATTGAGGGTCAGGTGCAATGGAAATATTTACATCTGCTTTTAGATAGCCCTTGTCGATAAAGTAGTATTCCACCTTTTGTCTTGTGCTAAGCATCAAATTGTCGGTAACAATTTTTTCCTTGTATAGATTGATTTCGTCCCTAAGGTCATTGGCTTCGGATTTTTTTATACCAATGAATTTAAATCTTGAAAGTCGAGGTTGCTCTTTGATGTATATGTCCAGAAATATTAAATCTCCTTGAACTTTGGTATAGCTTATCCTAACATCTTCAAACAGGCCTTGTTTCCAAAGTTTTCTCACTGCCTTTGATATATCGGATCCCGGTATGGTTATTTTTCGGCCAATCTTAAGCCCCGAGATTAAAATCAGCGCTCCTTCATCCAGTTTTTTTGCACCGGAAACAGTAATACCACCAACTTTATATTCTTTAGGGTTAGAGTAGTCAACTTTCAGCTGCGACCCTCCTAACTGAATCTGTGCAGAAAGTTGGAAGGAAAGGATAAGGAATAAGAGGACCAATAAGCGAGTCATGCTAAATCAAATTTGCTCACTTGTTTTGCCAAAGCGGCGTTCTCTACTCTGATAATCCAATACCGCCTGGTATAGATCTTCTTTTTCAAAATCGGGCCAAAGTTTGTCTAAAAAGCAAAGTTCGGTATATGCAGATTGCCACAGCAAAAAATTACTAATTCTGTATTCTCCGCTTGTTCTGATCATTAATTCAGGGTCTGGAAAATCCTTTGTGTTTAGATAATTTTTGAATTTATTCTCTGTAAACTCTTCTGCTTTTAATTTGTTGTGTTGTACGTCATTAATTATTGATTTAATGGCATTTGTAATTTCCCAACGGGAGCTATAGCTCAAAGCAAGAATTAGAGTCATTCCAGTATTGGAGTTGGTCTTATTGATTGTCTCCGACAAACTTTTTTTGCAACCTTTTGGTAGGGTTTCCGTGTTGCCAATGGTAGCCAGTTTTATGTTGTTTTTCATTAACGTTGGGAGCTCCTTACCCAATGAATTAACTAATAACTCCATTAGTGCATCCACTTCAAACTTTGGCCGATTCCAATTTTCAGTAGAGAATGCATAAAGCGTTAGGTATTTAACTCCAATTTCGGCACAAGCTTCCGTTGCATTTCGCACCGCTTTAATCGCGTTTCGATGACCAAATATTCTTGCTAACCCCTGTTTTTTTGCCCACCGACCATTCCCATCCATAATTATGGAGATGTGAGCCGGGATGTTATTTTTATCCAATTGGGTTTTGTAACTCATGCAAACAAAAAAAGCCCTGTTGGACTTTGTTTTTCAAGCCGCAAATATACTTAAACAAGCATTGGGATTGGATGGGATGAATAAGTTAAAAAAATAGAATACTACCAGCGCCAGAGATGGTTTGGAATTAAGAAATATCTATTGTTACTGAGTATTGTATTTACACAAGTTGGGGTGCTTTCCAATTCTAATGAGCATGGTGAATGTGGTCATAGTATAAAAGTCTTTACGCTGAGAATTTCCGCGTTGCATTCCCCACTCGTTTTGGTTATTACCATTATCCAAACTTCTATTCGAAAGTGCCTGAGACACGGTACTCATAGTGGATGGGTCATCGGGGTAACTTGTGCTGACATCGTCAAGATAATCGGTGAAAGTTTTTCGGATCCCATATTCCAATGAAAATAACACCCTGTGTGAGAATTTAAATTTGAGCCCAAAACCGAATGGTATGGCAAATTGTACTTTATTGTATTCCGCATTTTGTCCTTCAGTTCTATACTCCCTAAGGTTATATTCATTCCCATTTAGCGTAGTGGTGGGATTAAACCAGAAAAGTGCAAGACCCCCAAAAATATAGGGCGAAAAATGGTGTTTAATAACAAAGCTGTGGTAGGGTAAAAAGTTAAATTCGAATTGCGTGGAAAACTCATTGATTCTGCTCTCAAAATTGAGGTTTCTATTCCTTTTTATTTGCGATTCAGACTCACTATCATCTCCACTAATCTTTCCAAAAAGAATTGAATTTTTCCAGGTAAATCGGTCATTAATAGGTAGACGATGAATAATTCCCCACGTAAAATGGGTTCTCCCAGCCTTAAAATGTCCTGTTTCGTTTAAATCGCCAAGATAATAGCTCATTCCTGCTTGAAGCCCAACTTGATTTTGGGATTGAGAAAAAGCACCGAAATGAAGAAGCTCAAAGAATACAATTATTACAAATGCATAAACCTTAGCCATAAAGCGAAAGTAAGAATTAGATTAGAACGAGAATTAAACTAATTTCTTATTCAATATTGAATCCCATTAACAAAGTGATTATATCACAGCAACGTGATACAAAAAGAATAGAGGTTCGTACTAGAACCTTGGCTTAAACGATTTACCTTTAAGTATTTTGTAACTGGCGGTAATCATAATGCTCATGTAGAAATCGTCGTACTTGGATCC
>CEQS01163033.1_pt1 | contig 12660 bp, 17 predicted proteins | sample 530981 | NCBI WGS metagenome assembly CEQS01 (sample SAMEA2621176, study PRJEB7988) | marine metagenome | biome: marine biome (ENVO:00000447); feature: mesopelagic zone (ENVO:00000213); material: "saline water (ENVO:00002010), including plankton (ENVO:xxxxxxxx)" | depth 800 m
ATCGAACCAGTGACACTCGGATTTTCAATCCGATGCTCTACCAACTGAGCTACCACAGCAGTGTTTGGTGGATGCGGGATGGATTCGAACCTCCGAAGGATTAACCACCTGGTTTACAGCCAGGCTGCTTTGACCGCTTGCATACACATCCGTAAATTGGTGCCTCAGGCGGGACTCGAACCCGCGACCTCCTGATCTTCAGTCAGGCACTCTACCAACTGAGTTACCTCGGCAAGAAACCTTTATCAACGCCGTTTCATTAACGCTACCAGTGCCGGCGTCGGCGCACTGGGTTTCTTCATGGCTTTGGTTAGCCTGGCCATTGCCATATCATCCAATTTCGTTACGCCCGGCTTCATCACATCACTCGCTTACTCATTGGAATTTGCTTGGCCACTTCCGGGTGGCGACGTTCCACTTCGATGATCTTGGCACCATCAATACCAAAGTGATCGAGTGGCGTTTTGCCATTCGCATAAAGACGAACAACGATGTCTTTTACTTTTTGTTTATCAACAACCACCTTCTTGCTCCTGTACACTACGTTTCAATATGGCGGGTGTCGAGGGACTTGAACCCATCTACCTTCGGTTTTGGAGACCGCTATTCAACCAGTTGAACTTCACACCCATAAATTGGAGCACGAGACGGAATCGAACCGTGTAACAGGGTTTGCAATCCTGCGCCTAAACCAAACTCGGCCACTCGTGCATAAAACTTTGCCAAAAAAGTCTGAAATCAGACCCTCTTTTACCGTGGTTTTACTCAAAAGCCTGAACAAAACTCTGAAATCACATTTCCCATGGGGCGCGGCCTGTGTTTATTTCAGACTATCGTTTGGATAGTTAGAGTATAAAGAGCCTTTCCACTCACTCACTCGTGAATAGACATGGTTTTTACTATATACTCCACAATGCTCACCAAATGCGCACCCACTTTAATTGGAGCACGGTGCCAGATTCGAACTGGCGTTGGGTTACCCCACGGATTTGCAATCCGCTACCTAACCTGACTCGGTCAACCGTGCATTATTCGTTTACTTAGCGGTATCTGTTTGGCTACTTCAGGATGCCTCTTTTCGACCTCACTGATCTTGTCACCATCAATACCGTAATGCTCAAGAGGCGTTCTGCCATCTTTGAACAATTCAGCAACTTTTTTTGCCACTTGCTCTTTCATATCAACCTCTATCTTGTTTGGCGCCTCGGGAGGGGCTCGAACCCTCGACACGCGGATCTTCAATCCACTGCTCTACCAACTGAGCTACCTCGGCAAATACGTTTGGTGGAGAGAGTCAGAGTCGAACTGACACAGCCTGAGACGGGTGGGTTACAGCCACTTGGGTTCGCCAATACCCAGTCTCTCCGTTAAACATTCAAATTGTTGGCAAAGGTGAAGGGACTCGAACCCCCAACCAACGGATTTGGAATCCGTCGCTCTACCAATTGAGCTACACCAATGCAGTTAATTAACCTATTTGAAGCATCTGGCCATCCGGCATCTTGATGGTGATTTCAAGCTCACCACCAATTGCTTCAATGTACTGTTTCACTTTACTAACGCTGGCATCAACCAGGCGTTTGCGTTCTAACTTGCTAACAGCTGATTCGTTAATGGCCATCTGATGCGCCACCACAGCTTGTTTGATTGCGCCACCTGTCATTTTTCTTAAGTCGACTAAAGCGGCGTCTCGTTCCATTCTTAAATTACTCATGTTGCTACCTGCGATTGTTCTGGTTTTTTTTCGCGGGCAATAAAAAACGCCCGGGTTTTACTCCGGGCGCTTCTTGAGCAATGTCACGTGTTTATCATACACACGTACCCGGAGTGACTTTCCGGATACGAGGAAAGTCAATCAGCTTGTAAACCAATACCAATAACAGTTAAAGCAAACACGTTGGAACATTATCAATCTCACTTTTGTTGTGCTGCACATTGCAGCGAATTCATTTCTTTCTGGAGGTGAATATAACACAGAATCACAATCCCGTCGTCTAAACTCACTTTCCAATTTGGAAACCTCACCAAATCCTTCAATTCGAATCAGCTTCACCTCAGATGTAACTATATTATCACTTCGCCTTGTTTTCGTCTTGCCGTTTCACTTTCCAATATGGAACATTTATCAAAACAACAAAAAACAAGCCTCGCGAATTATTTACAAGCTAACACGGGAAAACATAAAACACAACATATTTGTTGTTACTGAATTCTATTGTTGTTAGTCTTAACTGACATTTATTTAGGAGGAAATCATGGAAGAAGAAAATACCATAAACGATGGATTAAGTCTTATCTCGGGCATTTTAACTCTCATCATTATTATCGCTACAGGCGCTAGCCTATTGCACTATTCGTTTATGACCCCGCCAGATACTGACAAGCAATTCACTTTCAGCAAAGAAGATCTATTAAGCCATAATCGGCAAAACCTCAACATTGGCGACATGTGGTTTGTTATGAATTCGCGGGATACATTCATCAACAAGCTTAGATATAACTCTCTAGGACCAGAGATGAGCATGTTTGTGTTCCATGACAGCAAAGGAGATCAGCATCGTGATTGCGATGTAGAGAACATTCGTTCGGAGGGTAGTGACAATTACCGAGCGTATGTAGACGAACAATCCTCACTTACTGAAACTGAGGTTAAAGAGTGCCTAGTAATTGCTTTATATCGAGCAAAGTTAAGGGATGATTTATGGGCGAACTTTACGCTTAAAGAAAGTGAGATCGATTCGCTTGCAAGAAGCATGGTTGAATAAACAAAAACAGCGCACCAGGTGCGCTGTTTTCAGTTCAGGACAACACATTATTGACCCGGCGCAGTAATATCCCCACCTTGAGATAATGGCTGGCTCTGGCTCGCATGCAGTTGCTGATCAACTGGCGCAGCGATTTGCTGTTCATGATGAACTTGCTGTGATACACCTTGTTCTTGATGCGTCTGAGCTGGGGTTTGGCTCTGCTCACTGGCAACATTGGCTTGAAGGTTTTGCTCAGTGCTAACCTGCGGCGCGTCATGCTGAGTTTGAATTGTTGAAGGGGCAGACTCTTGCTCTTCATCTTCATCGTCATCAGATGCGACGTCACCCACTTTCAGGCGCAAGATATCACCAGGTAAACGCTCCAAATCAGCAAGGCCTAGTGTGTGGAACTCGACATCCATTGTTTCTACTGAATTGGCCAGTTCGCGCAGTGCGCTAACAATCTGCTTATTACTAAAGGTGAAATCATCCGCTTTCGTGACTTTAACTTCAATCGGCACGCCCAGAGATTTAGCGCGAAGACCCTGAAGTGTCTCTGACGGGTTCCAACGAGAGCGAACGAAATCTTTTTTCAGGTCAACAACATCCAATACTGGCTTACCTGATTCTGTTGGCGCGATAACGACTTTCATGTTTGTTTCAGCTTCAAAGCCGGCAATCATTGGGTTCAGGTGCGTCAGCATGTCGTCATTTGTCATGCCGCCGATATTTACCAGCATATCTAGTGACTTCTGAATCATATCAAGCTGAGCTTGTTCGTGTTTTTTAAGTGCCATGGAAACTCCTTTTAATTGGCATGCATCATTGCATCTACTCGGAGATAATTTTAACACAAACGAGCCCACCCGACGCAGACACAAGAACATTCCCTTCGCTAATTAAGCCACATCTACCCGCATTGACGGGTAAGCTTCATTGAATCCAATCATGTTTGTTATATACTTGGTTATATTGCTATACTTACCCAGAAGTTTTTGACGGAGTAGTAACATGACAGAGAAAACTGATTTTTCAGCTGACAAGCTTAATGACGCCCTTAAAATCTGGGGTCAAGGTGAGGCCACTGGCGATGGTTTGGAAGCCGCAGCTTATTGGATAGGGATTGGTGAGTCGTATTATTTTGCGGCTACAGAAGTTATTGCATCTGGATATACGACAAACTCAACAGTTGAGAACGTTGCAGACCCACTAATGTGATACAATCAGTATTTACAAATCGCATAAAAATATACATTTTTGTTGTTATTGCGTTGACTTCAAAACAACATTTTTGTTAATATAGATGCATCAAATGAATTAACGAAAACAGCGGAGTAAATATGGCTCGTAAGGGTGTTAATAAAGTTATTTTAGTGGGCAACCTTGGAAATGACCCGGAAGTAAAATACATGCCTAATGGCGATGCAGTTGCAAACTTAAGTATTGCAACGAGTGAGAGCTGGAAAGATCAACAAGGTCAGATTCAGGAACGAACCGAATGGCATCGCTTGGTCGCTTATCGCCGAACAGCTGAGATTATCGGCGAGTATCTGCGTCAAGGTTCTCAGATTTACATTGAAGGCCGCCTTCAAACACGAAAATGGCAAGATCAAAACGGTAACGACAGATACACCACAGAGGTCGTTATTACTGAAATGCAAATGCTTGGTGGACGCAACAACAATGGCGGACAGCAAGGCGGAGCGCCTCAGCAACAAGGTGGTGCACCTCAGCAACAAGGTGGTGCACCTCAGCAACAAGGCGGTTTCCGACCTCAGCAACAAGCGCCTCGTCAACAAGCGCCTCAGCAACAAGGCGGACCTCAGGGTGGAGGTCCAAACGAGCCACCAGTGGACTTCGATGACGATATCCCGTTCTGAGATCTGGTAAGTCATTGATTTATAAGGGTTTTTAGCAATACTCAACCCTGAAAAGCCATATTAAAACGGTTGCTTTTTGCAGCCGTTTTTCATTTTTCATCGAACCATAAAAATACACATTTATGTTGTTAACACTTGTTCGATGTGATAGGATTTTTATAGGTAAGTAAGTTGACGCGCACTTCTGTGCATATGCATTAACTTATGGTCACCTTAAGCAAGTGACCTCGCTGCAACTTTGTGTGCAGCTACGTGGCCATTAGGGCCAGGAGTTTCATCATGAAAGGACAAAAAGAACGACGAATCTCAAAACGCATCAACGTTGTCTTACTTGAAAGTCACGTGATGAGTGGTTTTGATAACGAAAAAGAAGCGATTAAACATTTCGCCAACAAACACAACATATTGACACAACGGGTCAAGCGCTGGATCGCGGCGGGTGCTGTTTGGGCCGATGGTCAAGTTTATTTAAGGAAATCCAAGTTTTCGGATTCCCCTGTTGTCGCCGGTGATGAATGCGAGGCTGTTCTGCTATCCGATTATATCCGCGTTAACTTCGACAATAACGCCACCAACTTTGCTGAAAAACATGGCACAACTCAGCAGCAGGCCTGCCGCTGGCTAAAAGCCAATACCATTTACCTTGCTGGTGAAGTATTTAGACAACAAACTTGTTTTGGAGCTGCTCACGCGTAGCAGATCATCGTTAATAAATACGATAAAAACATAAATGGTTATATTTATTTCTTATTTATGTTTACAAAGCCATAGAAAACAAGGGAGCGCAATGCGTTCCCTTTTTTTATGTGTCAATAAAAATTTTGTTGGAATATCAATTAAATTGTTGTAGTGTATGTTCTCATAACTTAATGGTTATGTTTGAGGTCACAAATTATGAGTAAAGATTCGAAATCGGGTCAAAAGGAAAAAAGGGAAGCTCTTTTTTATTGGGCGATCCCTCTACGCATGTATATCGAAGAACATTTCGATAACAGTCCAACTAAACTTGCCGAACACCTCGGCTTGAAACAACAGCAAATATCAAGATGGTTAACCATGGAAGCTTATTGGATCCATGACGACATCTATATTCGCGCTACACGCAGAAAGCCGCCGACTTGGAATGATGAAAAAATGGGCGATTATGAGTTATCGGAAGAGCGATATCTCAACCCAACATTCCTTTTCAAACGTGAAAAAGTCAAAGCAACCCCTTTCCACAAGTACATTGAGCGTTATTACGACGGCAAAGCCATCAATTTCAAACGTGCAATGCTTGAGAAAAACGGCTTGGAACTTAAACAGCAACAAGTCTCTCGTTACTTGCAGTACAAGTGCATGTGGGTTGGTGATGTAAAAGGCGAAGGTGGTGAACTGTTCCGTGCAGTCACAACAGAGTCCGTTGCCACTAAACGCGCTCGTGTCAGCGCTGGTAAAAAGCGCCCATCTTACAAGCGCCTAAAAGCCATGGGGAAAACTCGACAGCAGACCGGTGTTGAAGCACAAAGCTAACACCTGATTCACCTAATATCTGTCATTTGGGCCGGCTGTCATGTCGGCCTATTTTAGTTCCCCGGGATACCCATATGGAAAATCAACAGTACGGCTGGTACCTATATCAGCTGGCCTACCATCCTGAATGGTGTGAAGAAAAGGACATGTTCGCTTACACACTTAATTGCGTGAAAGCGTGGCATCATGCTGGGATGCCTCTGGAAATAATTTCAGATCATGAACAAGCTGAAGCTCTGACAAGAAATTTACTTTTACTAAAAGATATTCATCGCCATTGCATTAGGGCAAGAAACAACGACTTTCTCACTGGGCCCATAACAAAAGGAACCCGTGACCAGGTTGAAAGAATCAATGCTCAGCTTGAGTGGCTGTACGAATTTGGTTTACTTGCCGTTACGAAACCATTCCCAAATACCGTGTCGGTAACTACTGCCGGCGTTAAGGTGCTAAAACACTTAGACGAAAACACACCAGTAACCCTGCATTAAAACAACATTTATGTTGTGATCCAAGTGGTTTTTTGATAACCTTAACTGGACCTCAAAAAACCATTTACTATTTCAATTAATCACAGGGGAAAGATTTCATGGTGACGACTATCTGATCGGCTAAAATAGGCTATCATCCTGTCAGTTATTTATACTGACAAGGACGTCATGGCTTTATTCTCATGCGAGGTTAAGGACGCTAACACTCGCTACACCCGATACATAAAACCAGTATTGCAATACCTAAGGTACCCTCGCGGCGTTAAACGCAGTGTGTTAATCCTTGGCACTCAACGTTCTGGAACAAATATGCTGTCGTATACATTTCAGCAGCTACCTATTTGTCGTGTATACAGTGAAACTGAAGATCTTAGTCGATTCGACAAAGATACAAAGCTACGCCTAGATCCTTTATCACAAATACGTTCTCGTTTTAGCAACACTTACGCACCGGTTGTTGTTGCTAAGCCACTAATTGAATCATACCGTGCAAACGAGTTGCTCGAAGAGCTGCCAGGCGCCAGAGTGATCTGGATGTATCGTCATTTCCGTGATGTTGCGGCATCCGATCTCAAAAAATTTAAGCAAACAGGCGGACGAGGCAATATCTTACCGATCATAAATGACAATCCAGATAACTGGCGAAACAAAGGTGTAAGCAGTGGCATTCGGGAAACACTGCGCGCTGTATACCAAGAGGACTTATCCCCTTTTGAATGTGCTTGCCTATTTTGGTACGCGCGAAACCGGATGGCATTTGAAATGGGGCTGGATCAAAACAACAAGGTTACCTTTGTTTCATATGAATCTCTCATCAATAAGCCAAAGACTACGTTTTCGAAACTCCTAGATTCTGTCGATATGCCCATTTTTCCACATTCAGGCTCTGCGACTCGACATATAAAGCGAAGTAAAAAACGCCAGGGTACACAAAACAAGATCCGCCCATCAATTCTTAAACTGTGTGAAGGTTTGCTCTCCCAACTTAACAGGGTATCTAATCACGTTCGACATACCCATAGAACAAAGCTTAATAACTACGGTCTTGAAGAGTTGAAAAAGCAGGCATCGCAAGTCTCGGTGAATGCTCATTTAAAAAGACATGTCGTTCGCAAATTGCAGACAAATGATTCAGAACGTTTATCAAAGCCGGAGCCCAGCATTGATACGTTGGACAGCTTTAAGAGGGTAAAAGGGGCACCCAAAAAGTCTCAACGTCGGATGGCCATCGACACATACATTTAACAACATATTTGTTGTTAATTTGCAGTCGACTATGGTATGATATTCTTATTAAACTCAATAACGCAAGGGAATAGCTTTGAAACTCAAGCCAACTCCACAGCAATCTCAGGTGATACAATTCAATGGTAGGTTTCTTATCGTCAAGGCAGGTGCCGGCTCTGGTAAAACGACCACGTTGAAGGAATTCGCAAAAGCAAATCCCAGAGTTCGAATGCTTTATTTGGCATTCAATAAGAGCATTCAGGAAGAAGCAAGTCAAACCTTCCCTCCAAACGTTGTGTGTCGAACCACTCACTCTATCGCATATCGACGAGTTGGCATTAAGCTTAAACATAAACTGACGCAAAACATGCGCATCAGTGATGTAAAATCATTCCTAAACACGCCTAACTGGACGTTGGTAAATGACGCAATCAAAGCGTTCAATAATTTCCTTACCAGCGCTGACGCTAAAATCGGTGAAAAGCATGCCGCATTTATTGATGGTGACACATCTAAACATCAACGCCGTCGGAATGAAGTAGTCCAGTGTGCACGCAAGATCTGGGAAGCAGCTATTGACCCAAATCACACATTCTTCTGTACGCACGATGTATATCTGAAGCTTTATTGCTTATCTGAACCAGAGATGCATAACTGGTTTACTTACATATTGCTGGATGAGGCTCAGGACACAAACCCTGTTACAGCTGATTTCGTTATGCGTCAGCAGTGTAACCAAATCCTTGTGGGTGATGACCACCAGCAAATTTATCGCTGGCGCGGCGCCAACAATGCTATGGAAGAATTCCGTAAGCGTAACAACGCGGAGATACTTTACCTTACCCAGTCTTTCCGGTTCGGGACAAGCATTGCCAACATGGCAAATTCGATACTTTATTTTAAATCGACAGTGACCGGATGTGACCTATTCCAAATTGAAGGAACCAAGTCCATTCAAGATCGCTGGATTTCATACAAAGAGATGGAAAGTACGATCCATACAGTCCTTCACCGAACTGTCGCAGGTACATTGGAAACTGCCCTAGCACACAAGGACAAACCAATTTACTGGATTGGTGGACTTGAGAATTACAATGTTCAAGAACTGCTTGACGTGTATCACTTCTCTATTGGTGTAAAAGATAAGATTAAGCGTAAAAAGCTGCTGTCTGAGTTCCACTCATATTCGATGTATGAGGAAGCAGCTGAGCAAGCTGGCGATCCGGAAATGAAGCGTATTTGCAAGCTTATAAAGGAGTACGGTGGCAAGCTGGTCAACTACATCGACAAGCTACGTGTTAATGAAGCTAAGAATGAACTGGATGCGCGAATTGTCATTGGCACATCTCACCGCTCTAAAGGGCTTGAGTTTGACTCCGTCCATATCGCAGAAGACTTTATCGACTTTTTTGATGAGTCTAATGAAATGACGGCCGCAGAGATCGCTGATGAGCTCAATTTGTTGTATGTTGCTGGAACAAGAGCAATAAAACGACTTTCAGCCAACTCTCTGATGTATCGCATTCACGATGAAGTTAAAGAAATCAAAGCGAAGAAACATAAAACAGAACGCAAACCTGTTCCTGTTGTAGAGGACTAAACTATGTCGCTATTTGTATCACTACGCATGACCTATACATCAATGGACGGGAAAGTGCGCTCTGAGCGCTTCTGCTTCCATAACGATATAAATCTTGGTCAGAACCAGATTGACGAATTAAATCGTCTTGAGATTGTCCAGGGGCAGCTTCAAGCACCAATGTATGGGCTGCCTCAAATGGCCCCGTTTGATTTTGATACGCAAACGCCAGATCTTAGTGATGAAAATCATCACTGCTACAGTGAAGTTTCAGAGTTTGAATTAACCCCGGCCTACAATGCCGATGCACCTCTTGGGAAGGATGACTTGATCGTCCATTTTTCGCCTATTTACCATGCATTGGTTAAGAATACACCTGTTCCTGATTGGAATATGCGTTATCAAAAGCATTCTGTCGATATGATCAATTACCATGTGTCGTCTTCAAGAGAGCTTATTCAGAACATACCAGGTAACAGTGAACTACTAAATCTACTCGATCAGATCGATGAAAAGATAGGTAAAGCCACCCCATAAAAACAACATATTTGTTGTTTCGATTACGCTTTAAGTGTTATAATATCCCCATACTATGAACGGTTTGGGGAAACACTTCATGATAGACCAAAAAGCCATACAGGAAAGCATCAACAGGCATTATGAGCGGATTGATTCTAAGACCCTCGATGCAATTGAGTCTCACATAATATCACCATCAGAACCCAACTTTTTAGGGCTGACAGAATGGGCCTTTGGCTTCTCTAGTAAGCAAGCGTTAAACATCATTAAACAGTGCACGCAAGTAGGTGATGTGGATGTTGTAAAACTGAAACTCATTAAAATGCTAAGCGCGAAAAGAACGTCACAACCAGCGATAAACCGGGACCACCTTTTCAATGCATGCACAAGGTCACCTAACCTCACTGAAAAGACAGAAAGGCTTCGTACCCAGCAACTCACATATAAAATTCTGGATCTACTTAGATGTCGTTACAGTGACTCGCGGATAGCCAAAATTCTATTTACACCAGATATAGAATGTTTAATCGACACCGCCGATATGTTGGAGGTCATTAAGCGCCATGGTAAAGACTTAGATTTTTTACCAAAAAAGCCAAAATCATTGCAAGATATTCACAACAAGGCCCAGCGTTTTATGTCTAAAGTCGGACAGACTGATTTTTGTCTAAATCAGCGCGAAGATATTTTGCTTTATGATGGCAAGAAACTTGATGGCACCGACTATGTTATTCGTGTACCAAAAACGCACCACGACTTAATCGATTTAGGTGAGGATTTATGTTTTTGCATTGGTAACGGCACATACAGTCACGGCGTAAGAGATGGCGAATACTCCATCGTTGGTATTTTTGATAAAAAAGGCGCTGTTTACGGGATTCAGTTTAGTCGCTACCGAATTCTTGAAGCTCAGGGCTTCGGCAACCTATGGGAAAATAAGCCTGACGCAAATGTATTGCTTAAGCTTAGAAACACCTTGACCGAAGCTCCTAAGATGCCTGATGACTTTTTGCCGATCACAGATTCAAGCTGGATCCATGGCTACAGATACGACAATAAGGATCTATATTTGTTGCTTGGCGATAACATTGTTTATCAATACTTCGGTGTTGAAGAAGAAGTATATGAGGAACTACTTAATCACGAAGTGAAAGGAAGATTCGTGAACCAGGTCATCAAGCGAAATTACAGCTGTGAGCGAATCGGACAACTTAATTAAATGCTGGGTACAAAAAAGCCGCTGTTATCAGCGGCTTTTTTAATCGGTTCACAATGAGCACTAAGCTTCGCTGTTACCTTCCGCATTCGCGGCGGCCTGCTGCATTTTCTGCATTTCCATCATAACTCGTGCGGAAAAGCTTTCTGGCTTAAGCACCAGGGTAGGCATAGTTCCACGAGTGGTCATTGATGTCGCAAATTCACGAAGATATGGCAACAACATATCAGGGCAGTAGCCTTTCAGAAACATGTCAATTTGGTGCATTGGCAGTTTAGGCAGCGTGACAATTGCAGCCTGCGTTGCTTCCAGTAAATAAACGGTCTTTTCACCTTGAGTTGCGTGAGCCGTAATGGTTAGTGTTGATTCGAAAATGTCTTTGTCATCATTTTCCTGAAGCTTCTGGCTTTCGATTTTATAATCAATGTGAATACGTGTTTCAGCTTCGACTTGGAAAATTTCAGGGCTGTTAGGTGCTTCGAACGACACGTCTTTAATGTAAACGCGCAAAATGTCGATAGGTACTTGTTGGGCTTGGTTATCCATATGTATGTTTCTTCCTTGAACAAATAAAATCCATTTATACTCCTTACTGGAGCGGACAGAATTATATCATGAACCACATCACGACAAAAGCAAATGAAAACAAAAAAACACCAAATGTATTGTTTATACTTGTAATTATTCAGTTTATTTGTATACTCAGCCCAAGCATGGAGCTAACAAAAAGACAAGATCACGGACGATATATGCAAACGCACCGATTCGAAGTTGGAATCTCACATCATCAGGCAAAGCAACCTTCTCAATTTCCAGTTCAGGAACTGGTCGATTACTTTGGAATTGCATACGATATTATCAGGAATGAACTTAACGAGTTGGGTTGCAACGGCGCTATACTTCTGAAGCATCGGCCATCTGACGGGATATTGGATATCGCGATAAAAGGAAGAGCTGATGCTGCTGAAAAAGCCGTTAATGCTCTTCATCGTCTTGGGCTAACATCCCCACTCAAAATAGCGGCTTAAATCCTCACTGGACAGTCAGCTTAACGCTCATTCTTTTTAGTTGGTTAAAAACACTGTCGGTAGGGGCAGCAGGTAACTTTCGTATTCGTTTTATTGCCATTTTGGCACTTTCACAAACGTCGTCGTTCCCCATCAATGAATTTAGCATCAATATCGTCCCATCACGCATGATGGAGATGTCAATATCGCACTCCAAACCTGAAAATTTGGAATCTACCTTCCATTTACTTTGTATGTGACGAGCAACATCCAAACGATATGTGAAAACAGCATCAACGTAGGCCTCATCCTTACTGAGCTCGGCCGTATTTTTAGTTTCATCAGATTTAACCTGAGCAAACTCATTGCTAGGTTGAGATACAATACTATCTTCAATTCCAGGCACATCCACTTCCTTTGGCTCAGAATCGGACACTATTTCAGAATCGTTTTCCTGCATATCAGATTGTTCCAGTGGTTCA